>Ga0308159_1000288_pt1 | contig 143776 bp, 88 predicted proteins | sample PhyCR1_FD_201040 | JGI IMG/M metagenome (GOLD analysis project Ga0308159, IMG submission 201040) | Phyllosphere microbial communities from UC Gill Tract Community Farm, Albany, California, United States - DLSLC.R1 | ecosystem: Host-associated > Plants > Phyllosphere > Unclassified | place: USA...
AAAATAGCGCTAAGAATTGCTGCTGTTATTAAAAACCAGGAGAGCTATAAAAATAACTTTAATATTGCCGCTTAAAATTTGTTTTTATCATAACAATCATTTCGACCGTAGCGGAGAAATCTATTTAAAAAGATCCTGAAACAAGAGTTTAGAATTACTATTAGAAAATGGGCGGACAGTCGTTTTTGGAGGCCTGCTGTCCCGCTCTTCGTTACAAGTCCTCGCCCTCGTGCTTCGGTCTGCGGGCTTTACACTACGATCGGGTTTAGGTACAATGGTTCAGTGCCTTAAATTCTAATTCTGCGCAGATCTTAATAGAATCGTCATTTCGACCGCAGTGGAGAAATCTATTTAAAAAGATCCTGAAACAAGAGTTTAGGATGGCTATTAGAAAATGGGCGGATAGTAGTTCTTGGAGGCCTGCTGTCCCGCTCTTCGTTACAAGTCCTTGCCCTCATGCTTCGGTCTGCGGGCTTTACACTACGATCGGGTTTAGTTACAATGGTTCAGTGCCTTAAATTCTAATTCTACGCAGATCTTAATAGAATCGTCATTTTGACCGTAGAGTTTAGGATGACTATTAGAAAATGGGCGGATAGTAGTTCTTGGAGGCCTGCTGTTCCGCTCTTCGTTACAAGTCCTTGCCCTCATGCTTCGGTCTGCGGGCTTTACACTACGATCGGGTTTAGTTACAATGGTTCAGTGCCTTAAATTCTAATTCTGCGCAGATCTTAATAGAATCGTCATTTTGACCGTAGAGTTTAGGATGACTATTAGAAAATGGGCGGATAGTAGTTCTTGGAGGCCTGCTGTCCCGCTCTTCGTTACAAGTCCTTGCCCTCATGCTTCGGTCTGCGGGCTTTACACTATGATCGGGTTTAGGTACAATGGTTCAGTGCCTTAAATTCTAATTCTGCGCAGATCTTAATAGAATCGTCATTTTGACCGTAGAGTTTATGATGACTATTAGAAAATGGGCGGATAGTAGTTCTTGGAGGCCTGCTGTCCCGCTCTTCGTTACAAGTCCTTGCCCTCATGCTTCGGTCTGCAGGCTTTACACTACGATCGGGTTTAGGTACAATGGTTCAGTGCCTTAAATTCTAATTCTGCGCAGATCTTAATAGATTCGTCCTTTCGACCGCAGTGGAGAAATCTAACAGATAAGGTCCGGATACAAATCCATACCAACAAAAGAAAATTCATGATGATTTCATATTAAATCTTTACTTTCGCCTTTTGAAAGCAAAGCGCATCGTATAAACACAAAAGCAGGAGCTTACCTTATTAAAAAACCACAACAAACGTGTTAGATAGTTTAGTCATCATTCCCACCTACAACGAGAAGGAAAATATCGAAAAGATCATTAGAAAGGTTTTTTCTTTAACCCAGCCTTTTCATGTCTTAATTATTGATGATGGTTCGCCGGATGGAACTGCCGAAATTGTAAAATCTTTACAGGCCGAATACGACGGGCATCTTTTTATCGAAGAACGTGCAGGTAAACAAGGCCTGGGCACTGCATATATTTACGGTTTTAACTGGGCTTTACAAAGGGCATACCCTTATATTTTCGAAATGGACGCCGATTTCTCACACAACCCGGATGATTTGGCCCGTTTACGCGAAGCTTGTGTAAACGGTGCAGATGTGGCCATAGGTTCGCGTTATGTAAAAGGTGTAAATGTGGTAAACTGGCCAATGGGCAGGGTTTTAATGTCGTACTTTGCTTCGATGTACGTACGCTTCATTACCAGAATTAATATTCAGGATGCTACTGCTGGTTTCAAATGTTACCGCAAAATCGTGTTAGAAACCATTCCGCTCAACAAAATTAAATTTGTAGGCTATGCCTTTCAGATCGAAATGAAATTTACCGCCATTAAATTCGGTTTTAAGGTTGTCGAAGTGCCTATTATCTTCACCGACCGTACCGAAGGAACTTCTAAAATGAGTACCAAAATTTTTAGAGAGGCTTTTCTAGGGGTTATTCAAATGAAAATGAACAGTTGGTTTAGAAATTATAGTCGGAAGGTTTAAGTTTGGAGCCGGGAGACTGTAGTTGAGAGTTGCTAAATGTCAATCGTCCCAAGCTCAGAAATTTGAATTTAACCGTTAAATGTTTCTGCTCTTTGTAAACTCCGCACTCAAAATTCCAAACTTACAACTTACTTTCCCTCATCATTGCGCCGAAATCCTGCCCCTTATCCATTGCTTTAACCGTCATGGTAAGTCGTTTTGTGCGTGTGGCTTCGGTTTTCGCCTGATTGATCCAGTTGATGTAATAATTCTGGTGTGATTTAGGTTGTTTTAAGAAATTTTCCATTAGATGCTCCTCTTCCGAAAGGCAGATTTCGAGATCCTCAGGCATTTCGATTTTAAAATCTTTATCTTCTTCTAAATACAGTTCGATAGCTGCTCCTGCTTCTTTTTTCAGTTTTTTACGGAGTTCGCCTTTTAAGGCAATAATAAAATCGCCCTCGCCCATTGGGATGGTTGCCAGTCCGACTACCTCAACCTGATCTATTTTCCCTTTTACCCTGAAACTCTTTTTACAACCTGGCTTCATTTCGCTGGCTAAAGCAGCAGAAATAAATACATAACTCCAGCCGGTTTTTTCGCCCATGGCTTCGAAACGTTCTATTTCTGCTTTAAAGTGGATCATGGCTCTAGAAATTAAGATTCCTTTATTTTATAATGTATGTTTCTTCCACCACCAAAAGCGGCCAGAATACCTAAACTTTCTAATTCTTGCAAATCTCTGGTAGCAGTAGCTTTTGAGGTTTTAGTAATAGATATATATTTTTTAGCCGTCATTCCTCCTTCAAAACCATCTACGCCGAAGCTGTACATTTTATGTAAGACTTTCTTTTGCCTATGATTTAACTTTTCCTTAAATAAATCAAAAACCTTAATTTTATTAAGTGTAAAATCAATCATTTTCTTTGCATCAAACTGTGCCTGCAGGGCAACAGTTACAAAAAATTTTAACCATTCAGTAATTTCATTGCTTCTTTGAGCAACTTTTAAAGCCTGATAATATGCAGACCTGTTGCCTTCAATAGTTTTTGATAAACTTAACATTACTGGTCTTCCCAATGTTTGAGAAATTGCCTTTTCAGCAATTGCCCTTCCAATACGGCCATTACCATCTTCAAATGGATGAATTGTTTCAAAATACAGATGAGCAATTGCTGCCCTTATCAAAGGATCTTTAATTTCTTTAGGTCCAAATGGCTTTGTTTCGTTAAACCATGTTATAAATGCCTTCATTTCTCCTACAACACGGGCAGATGGCGGTGCCTCAAAATGGACTTCTTCTTTTCCAAAGCTACCGGATACAACCTGCATCGGATCGTCACTTTTTCTCCATGCACCCGCAGCTATATGTTTACTTTCCCCGAACAAATAATTATGCCAATTCCATAAGGTTTCATTGCTCAGTACGTCAGAAAATGTATTCCTAACATCAATCATTAAATTGGCTATTCCAGAAGCCCTTTTATCTTTAATAATATCAGGTGTTTTATTAAGTCCTAAATTATTTTTGATTGAAGACATTACATCTTTCCTGCTTAAAAACTCGCCTTCAATCTCAGAGGTTTTTATTGCTTCCGACAATATCGTTTCTAATAGTGCTTCCCGCCCAACATCTTCAGGCAATAACTTTAATAAGGCATTAACTTCGCCTGTTTCTTGCGCAAAATCGTACAATTGATGCTCAATTTCTCTGGTAGAAAAAGTAAAATTTGGCCATGTAGGAAGTTCCCAATTATATTGCATGAGCCGAATATACCATTTATTCGGCTCAAAAAAAAGCCATTTTATGAGCCGATTAGCAAAATTATTCGGCTCATGATATTTAGAATGTATTTGAAATTTATAACAGTTGAGCTTTATTGTTTGTACCATAGGAGGCATTTAAGAACATATAAGTTTAATATCATCCTTCCCGCGCAGGCATGAATTTTAAAGCTTATTGCATTAAGATTCCCAATCAAGTTGGGAATGACGAATCCTTATTTTTTAATCAATCGCCACCGGGTTCATCTGGATATCCAGCTTGGCAAACTTTAATACTTCAATGCTCTGAAATCCGAAATCTTCAACCACTTTACCTAAAATGAGGTAACAGCCTTTTCCTTTAAAAGGGTACATCGGTGTGGTGTTAGGGAAATGGGTGGTATCGAAGAAATCGCCGTTTGCATCTAAAAAGGTACCGAACCACATTTTGGTATTTTTAATGGTATGCACTGTTTTTTCGCATACATAATTGCCTACCATCCTTACGGTTTTACCTAAATATTTGTGCAGATCGGCTGTCATTACATCACCGCGGTAAGGTGTTTTTAGAAAATCGAACATTTTATAATTAAGCGGATACCCCAGTAGTTCGAGTTCGGTATAGGCATTTTCGAGTTCCGAATCCATTAATGCAGGCAGCTCGTAAGTTTTGTAACTCAGCTTGAAAAGCTCCGCATGGTTTATCTTTTTCTGTTTAAAGCCAAGGTAATTATGCACGTCCCAAAGCAGGGTTTTGCGGTCTTTCCCGGTAAAGCGAAATGCACCCAGGCGGATTAAGAGAATGGCCTGTTCGAGCGAAACGCAGGTTCGTTTCACAAAGTCTTCGAGATCGAGATATGGCCCGTTTGCTTTGCGTTCCTGAGGAATAATTTTAATGTTTTTTTCTTCCAAACCCTGAATGCCAATGAAACCCAGATGGGCATCTTCGCCTGTTATGGTTACCACCTCATCGCTTTGATTAACACAGGGCAGATGCACCCTCGCGCCTGTTTTTTGCAGTTCGTGCACATATACCCAGCGACTATAAAAACCACCATAATTATTGAGCACCGCAACCATAAACTCCTTAGGGTAATAGGTTTTTAAGTAAAGGCTCTGATAACTTTCTACGGCAAATGAGGCCGAATGGGCCTTAGAAAAACTATAACCCGCAAAAGATGAAATCTGCCGCCATACTTCGTTAACCAGTTCTTCGGAATGCCCCTGGTTCCTGGCCGAAACTTTAAATTTGTTCACCAACTCTTCAAAAGCGAGTTTAGACCGGTATTTACCACTCATCGCCTTGCGGAGAATATCCGCATCGGCCAGATCCAGCCCTGCAAAATAATGGCAAACTTTAATTACATCTTCCTGATAAACCATTACACCATAGGTTTCGCCAAGCCGCTCTTTCATCACGTCACAGAGGTACACTACTTTTTCGGGCGCATGATAACGCTCGATATAGGATTTCATCATGCCTGAGCTGGCTACTCCCGGGCGGATAATGGAGCTGGCCGCCACCAGGGTAAGGTAATCATCACATTTCAGCTTTTTAAGCAGTTGCCGCATGGCCGGCGATTCGATGTAAAAACATCCGATAGGTTGTCCTTCTTTAAGAATATTATTTAGCTTCTGATCTTTTTTAAACTTTGGAAAATCGTGGATATCGACCTCTTTTCCTCTATTCTTTTTAATTAATTGCACGGCCTCACGGATGTGCCCGATGCCCCGCTGGCTTAAAATATCGAATTTTTCGTAACCTATGGCTTCGGCTTCGTACATGTCCCATTGCACCGTTGGAAAACCTTTTGGCGGCATATCTAATGCGGTATAATAGGTAATTGGCTCCTGCGAGATCAGGATCCCCCCGGCATGGATAGAGCGCTGGTTAGGCATACTTTTCATGTAGCGGTGCACAGCCAATAATTTCTGGTAAGTGGCATTGAGCAGGTTTTCGCGTTCTTTGGTGGGATCGGTAAAACTGTCTATTTCTTCTTTAGGTAAGCCCATTACCTTGCCAATTTCCCTGATGATTGCGCGGTCTTTAAAAGTACTCATGGTGCCCAAAAAAGCCACATGCCATTTGGGATAACTGTCAAAAATATATTGCTGTATGATCTCCCTTTCGTCCCATGAAAAATCGATGTCAAAATCCGGCGGACTTGTTCTTTTTTCGTGCAGAAAACGTTCGAAATAAAGGTCCAGATCAATGGGATCTACATCGGTAATGCGCAAACAATACGCTACGATGCTGTTGGCACCGGAACCACGGCCTACGTGGTAAAAACCGCAATCTTCCATGGCATAACGTACAATATCATAAGTAATGAGGAAATAGGCACAAAAGTTTTTAAGTTCGATAATCCGCAGTTCTTTTTCCAACCGCTTAATGGCAATGGCATTGTTCTCACCATAACGGTCTCTAAGTCCTTTTTCGGCCAGTTCGCGAAGCATCTTTTTATCACCATCGAAATTAGCAGTATAAAAAAACTTATTTTTTGAGGAAGGCGTGGGCGTATCTTCAAAATAAACACTTAAATCGCAACTATTGATCAACTTTTGTGTGTTTTGAACAATAAAAGGATACTGCTCAAATTGCTGCGTGAGGATTGCTTCGGGGATCAAAAATTCGTCGGGATTGCATTTTTGCTCATCGGGCACTTTACTTAAAAGGGTATTGAGTTCTATTGCCCTTAAATATTCGTGCAGCCGGTAAGTAATTTTATCGCCCACGGTAACGGGATGCCATACCAATAATTTTTCTTTCTGTTTTAAAATCGGATGCCCATACAAAAAATTGAGCTGTTTGCCCCGGATGCCTACGAATTCGTTCTCTTTTAATGTTTGGTTAAAAGTTTTTTGAAAGGGATAAATGATGTACACATTTTCCATTTCGGGCGGAACTTCCGGCAATGGAATATGATAAATGTTATGGTGACTTAAAAACTCGTTCAGCTCGCGCATACCTTCCTTATTTCTGGCAATCCCGACATACAACAACTTGTTACCGATCCTAAATTCGATCCCGGCCACAGGTTTGATCTGGTAAGGAATGTTGCCTCTGTGTATTTCGTCGGCTTCTTTGGCAATACCCTGTTTGTAGCACTCGCGGATAAATTCTACCGCCCCGGTTGAGTTGTTGATATCGGTTAATACCATCTGATGGATCCCCAAATGCCGCGCAGTAGCAATAAGCTGATCGATGCTCTGTGTACCATATTTCAGGCTGTAAGAAGAATGTACATTCAAAAACATAACTATTCGTAAGATTTAGTGCCTGTTATTCCTTTTTCGCTCATAAAACTCCTGATTTTTGAACGTTTTCTCACTTCCGGCTCCTGATTTGGCTCTTCTTCTTCAGTATTTTTAAGCAATACTTTCTTTTTTCGTGGATTGTACTTGATTATTTTCCCCTGTTCATCGCGGGGTGGCTGGGTAACAATACAGGCTTTTACCACGGCTTCGGCACCATAATTATTGCGCACTTTATCCATGGCCTGGTAAAGGCTATATTCTTCTTCGGCGATATTATACAGGCCGATCTGTTCGTAACCGCTTACCAGATGCGACAATTTAACGCCCACCAAACGCAGTAACATCCGCTTGGAATATACTTTTTCGAACAGGCTGTGTGCCTTGCTGATTAGCAGTGAATCGAGCGAGGTATAAGGGATCCGCTCCTGCTGGGTAACGGTTTCGAAATTGGTATAACGCACGGTTACGGTAATGCAGGCGGTCAGTTTTTTCTGGTTGCGGAGCTGAAAAGTAAGTCCGGTAACCATACCGGTAATGATGGCTTTGAGTTTGGACATGTCCATGGTATCACTTTCAAAAGTAGCCTGTGTACCGATCGATTTTCTTTCGCGGTAAGGTACTACGGGTGCGAGATCGATTCCGTTTGCTTTTTGCCAAAGGCTCAATCCGTGCTGCCCTAAGATTTTAAACATAAGCTGTTGGGGAATCTGCGTGAGGGTAAGGATTTCGCGGACGCCCATTTCGCTCAGTTTTTTATAGGTGGCATGACCGATGCCGGGAATTTTATGGATGGCGAGGGGATCGAGAAAAGGGCGCAGCTCGGGATAGGTAACCTGTAATTCACCACCCGGTTTTGATTCGTTAGTGGCAATTTTTGCTACCGTTTTATTAATGGACAAGCCAAAGGAAATGGGTAAACGCATTTCTTTTATAATGGTTTGCCGCAGTTCTGAAGCAAATTTCATGCAACCAAAAAAGCGGTCCATACCAGTCATATCGATATAATGTTCGTCGATACTGGCCTTTTCAAAAAGCGGGACTTTATCGGCAATGATTTCGGTAATATCATGTGATGCCTTGGAATACTCTTCCATGTCGCCCTTTAAAAATATGGCTTGCGGGCACAGTAATTTAGCTGTCCGGCCTGGCATTGCGGAATGTATGCCGTATTTACGGGCTTCGTAACTGCAGGAGGCTACCACGCCCCGATCGCCGCCCCCGCCTATAATAACAGGTTTGCCTGTTAGGTTGGGATTTTTTCTGATTTCTACCGACACAAAAAATGCATCTTGATCCATATGAATAATCTGCCTTTCTTTTTCCATTACTATACAATTGGGATGATTGAAAACAAAAATACTAATATTATTAGTTTTAAACTGATTTAAATTTAGTAATTTTTAAACATAATACTAAATATTTTAGTTTTATTTTTTGAAGTAATTTTAAAAATTGTCTTTCTGAACAGGCATGAATTTTGAAATTAAGGTTTGGTTAAAGGCACTGAAAATAACGCGGTGGTGCGTAAGGACACGAACCATGGGATTACCGGAGCAACGCGAAGTGGAGAGACTATTTAGACAGCATTAAATTATTCCATCATCCATTTTCCATCATTTTTGATCATTAAGGAGTTAAGAAAATTAAGCAGAGGAAATATTCAGTTAATGCATCGCGGTGGTGCGTTGGGACACGAGCCACGGAATTAAAGAAGTGGAGAGATCTATTGGACAGCATTAAATTATTCCATCTTACATTTTACATTTTCCATCATTTTTGACCATTAAGAAGTTAAGGACATTAAGCAGAGGAGATATTCAGTTAACGCATCGCGGTGGTGCGTGAGGACACGAACCACGGAATTAGCTAAGTTATCACATTGACAGATTCCAATAGAAAGATCGTCATCCCGACCGGAGCAACGCGAAGTGGAGAGATCTATTTAGACAGCATTAAATTATTCTATCATCCATTTTACATTTTCCGTCATTTTTGATCATTAAGGAGTTAAGAAAATTAAGTAGAGAAGATATTCAGTTAATGCATCGCGGTCGTGCGTGGGGACACGAACCACGGGATTAAAGAATTGGAGAGATCTATTTGGACAGCATTAAATTATTCCATCATCCATTTTACATTTTCCATCATTTTTGACCATTAAGGAGTTAAGAAAATTAAGCAGAGGAGATATTCAGTTAGCGGATTGCGGTGGTGCGTGAGGACACGAACCACGGAATAAACAAAAAATGCCCCTGATTTCACCAGAGGCATATACTAAAAAATTGAATATATTGTTTCCTTATCTGTGTTCTATTGTTTTACAATTTTAAACTCGGTACGTCGGTTTAACTGGTGCTCGGTGTCGCTACAATCTACTCCATTGGCACATTTGTTCAGCAATTGAGTTTCGCCATAACCTTTAGCGGTAATGCGGTTTTTATCGATCCCTCTTGAAATGATATACTGTACAGCAGATTCGGCTCTTTTTTGCGACAGGTTTAGGTTGTAATTATCTTTACCCCTGCTATCGGTATGTGAACCTAATTCGATCCAGATGGTTGGGTTATCTTTCATGATTTTAACCAGCTTATCCAGTTCAACAGCAGCATCGGGGCGTATATTCCACTTATCGAAATCGTAGTAAATGTTTTCTAACCTGATGGCTTTATCAATCACCACACCTTCTAAATACAGGTTTTGGGTAAGTACGCCCGAAGTGGTTAAACCAATGGTTGCCAGGTTTTCTACGTCAGACCGGTAATCTGTTTTTTCTGCTGAAACATTGTATTCGGTTTCTTTGGCCAGATTAAATTTATATCCCCCGTTATCGTCGGTTTCTGTTTTTAAGATCGATCCGTTTACTTTTGCTAAGGTTACCAATGCACCTGCAATAGGCTGATTTGTATTTTTATCAAAAACGCGGCCCTCTAATTTAAAAGCCAGGATCATTTTCTGATCGATGGTATAAATATCATCGCTGCCTAAACCACCATCGCGGTTAGAAGAAAGGTACACAATACCGCCTTTTTCGTTCAGGCTAAAGCCGAAATCATCCTGTGGCGAGTTAAAAGGATAACCCATATTTTCGACCTTACCAATGCCACCACCTTCTCTTAAAGCCTGATAAACATCCAGTCCGCCCATGCCTACCCTGCCATCGCTTGAGAAATAGAAGTTGTCTTTTTCATCAAAAACAGGACTGCGGTCGTTACCTTCGGTATTTACTTCTTTCAGGTTAATTGGTTTACCCCATTCGCCTGCATCGGTTTTTAAACATACATAAATATCGGTACCGCCCAATCCGCCCGGCATGTTGGAAGCAAAATAAAGGCTGTTTCCATCGGTGGTGATAAAAGGATCGCCAACAGAATATTCGTTTACATTGTTATAGGCGAAAGAAACCGGCTCGCTCCATTTGCCATCTGCATTTTTGGTGCTGCTATAAATTTCTACATTTACGGTACTCGGCCTGTTTTTTACTTTTTCGAGCTCGTTAGAGATGCGGGTTAAGGTAAAATACATGGTTTTACCATCGGCGGTAAAACTTGCAGAACCTACGTGGTACCTTGTTCCTGCTTTGATTGGAAATAATTGAAGGCTATCTTTTGGTGAAGCTTTGGAATACAGTTTCAAATATCCGTTACCTGTCCAGCCGTAAACCTGTTTATCGGGTTCTTTTGATCCGTCGAAACGCAGGAAAGGTTTGCTCTCTTCTGATGTTAAACCTTTGGCAGACCTATCGGAAGTAAACACTACCCCGCCCTGGTAATTAACCGCACCCCAGTCAGACTGCGCACTGTTTAAGGCAACCTGATTGATCAGTTCGATTTTTTTAGGGTTTTTGATCCATTTTAAAGCCGAATCGCAGGAAGCAATCCAAACGGCCTGTTGTTTTTCGGATACATCTTTCTTTTTATCGATGTAATTTAAATACTGAAGTTTGGCTTCGCTGTATTTCGAATTGCTTTGTAAAGCTTTGGCATAACCTAAAATATTTTCAGGTTTGCTTTCCGGCATTTTAGAGGCAATGGCGTACCAGCTTTCGGCCTGTTTGTAGTTATAAATCAATGCATAGGCACTGGCCAAGCGCTCTGCAACGTGTAAGGATTTTTTCTTTTTATAGGCCTGTTCGTACAAATCAATCGCCTTGCTATAATTAAACAGCTCGTACTGTTTATCGGCATCTTTGAGTACATACTGTGCTTTTGCTGAAAAATTGAAAGCGAGTAAACAATATGCAGAAAGGCAGGTACCTATTAAAATTTTCTTCATTATGTTGTTTGGATAATTTAGTCAAAAATACTGAAATACTTGGTTAAAACACCCTTGGAGTTGCCAGCCTGATGTTTGGTTTAATGAATGAATAAGATAGCGAAATTTCGTGCGTGCCGCCGCTGTAGCCCTGCAACGGACCAACGGAGAAATCGTATCCATAACCGATCCTGATTTTCTCTGATGGAAAAACCTGGATTGCTGCTACCGCTGAATTTCGCGGGGTAAGGTCTTTTTGAAGATAACTTTTATCGTACAACTTTACACCTGTACGGTAAGAGCCGCCCACCCAAAGGAAATCTTTGATCATTAAGAAGGCGTTTACATCTAAACTGGTCGGGCCGCCACGGTCATCTTTTAACAGGAAGGAAGGTTTGACCTGAAAATCTTCGTTAAGCGGGAACAATGCCCCGGCGGTTAAATAATAATGCGGTTTTGGCTGTGGGATAAAGGCATAGCGGTCGATATTGATGTAAGTGGCAATCAGGTTATCTACCGAAAAACCGGCATAATATTTATCGTTGGCGAAGTACACCCCTGCCCTGGCATCGGGCACAATGGTACTCTGCATGCCTACAGGCTGGTTAGGCTCCGGGTTATTTGGGTTGAGCATGGAGCCGTCGATACCCAATTGCACCATCCCTACCCCAAGGCCTAAAGCTAACCTCGAGCTGCCATCGTCGTTCATCCTGATGCGGTAGGCATAGTTGCCATAAATACTCAGGTTGTTCTGCGCACCAAGTTTATCGCTGGCCACCTGGAGGGCAAGCCCTACGTTACCGCTGTTGGCAATGGCATCTACTGCAAGCGACATGCTCCTTGGTGCTCCGGTAATGCCCGTCCACTGGCTACGGTAAAAGCTATGCACATTGAGCACTTCTTTGTAGCCCGCATAGGCCGGATTAATGTAAATTCCGTTAAACATGTACTGACTGTACTGGGCATCCTGTTGTGCAGATACCGGTCGCGAAAGCAACAAAAACGAACCTGCTATTAACCATATTAATTTCTTCATTATCTTAACATCTTAGTGTTCGGCCTGGTTTTAAAAACCTGGCCGAACTAAGTCTTATCCTATTTTTTAAACGCCCTGATTAATGTGATGTAACCTTTGTACACTTCGAACTCCTCGCTGTTTGCCTTTTTAACACGCAGTAAATAGTAATAGGTACCTTCGTTTAATCCTTCGCCCGTCCAGTTGTTCTGGTAACCTTTGGCATGGAATACTTCATTACCCCATCTGTTTACGATCTGCAGTTCGCTGGCCTGGTATTGGTTAAGGCCAATGATCTCGAAGGTATCGTTAATACCATCGCCGTTTGGCGTAAACAGGTTTGGAATGGTAATGCCGGTGAAGTTTGCCGTTAAGGTTACGGATGCAACATTGGTATAATAGCCGTAAGCATCTTTTACGCGGTAGGTAAATACATCATCGCCCACATAACCCGGATCCGGGGTGTAAGTTAACGTACCATCGGCATTTACTTTTACGGTACCATGTTTAGGCTGGCTTACAATCTCGACTGTTAATTTATCGAAGGTTGAGTTGCCCGGATCATCATTTGCCAGTACATTGATCACCACCGGTGCATTGGCAACGGTTTGCGCCTTATCATCAACAGCTGCCGGCGATTTAGGGAAAGTAGTAACGGTTGGTGTATTGTTCGTTTCGGCTGTTCCGGAAACGTCTGATACATTTGCACCACCCAGTGTTTTAGCATTTACGGTTGCGGTATTGGTTACCGTACCCAAATCCTTATCGGCCTGGGTTAAGGTGTAAACTTCCACATCGGTTGTGGTTGCACCCGGGGCAAGCCCGCCGGCAACGGTAACCACCTTATTGTTTAAGCCCAGTTTTGCATCAGATAAGGTAATGGTATTTAAAGTAATAGAACCTGTATTCTTAATGGTGAAGGTATAGGTTACTTTATTGCCATTAAATACCGACGTTTTAACCAGGGCAATTGATCCGGCATTCGGAACCTGTGTTACCGTTGGGGCATCATTATTCTCGGCTGTACCGGAAACATCGCTTACCGGAAGGTTTGCCGGTGTCCTTGCGTTCACATTAGCAGAGTTGGTTACGCTGCCCGCGTCTTTATCGGCCTGGGTTAACTGATATACATAGGTATCGGTAATGGTACCGCCCGGGGCAACATTGCCAGAATAGGTTTTGTTCAATCCAAGTTTGGCATCCAATAAGTTTACCACGTGCAGGGTAACATTTCCGCTATTCCTTATGGTAAAGTTATAGCTGATGCTGTTTCCATCAGCACTTAGCGTACCTGTTTTAACCAGGGTAATGGCAGATGCCGGAGCAATTACCGTTACGGTTGCATCACCAGTAGCAGGTGTATTCGGATCATCAGATAGTTTGCTGATTGTTGTACCACCCGGCGTTTGTGCAGTTGCTGAAGCCTGGTTGGTAAACGAACCTGCATTCACCTCGGTTAAAGTAACGGTGTGTTTAGCGGTTACGGTTACACTTGCACCTGGTAATAAGCTGACAATGCCTGCAGGAGTGATTGATCCTGCATCGGCACCTGCATCGGTTACCGCAACATTTGTTAAGGTTACGTTACCCGTGTTGGTTACCACGATGTTGTAATTGATTACATCGCCAACTTTGCTTACGCTGTTGGTGGCTACTTTGGTCAGGCTCATTGATGCATTTGCAGTGATTGATGTAACCGTAGCATCATTTGGCGTGGTGGTATTCGGATCGTCAGATACTTTGGTCACGTTGTTTCCTTGCGGATCTTTCGCCGTTGCACTGGCCTGATTGGTTACACTACCTGCATTAATATCGGCCTGAGTTAATACATGTGTTGCCGTTAAAGTTACCGTTGCACCCGGAGCAAGTGTTGCAACCGGCGATCCGCTTACGGTTGCATTGGCATCGGTTACCACAATATTTGTCAAGGTAACATTGCCGGTATTGATTACAGTTAAGTTGTAATTCAAAGTACCACCTACGACTGTCGGAACCGTGCCAGAAGCCACTTTGGTAAAGGTAAAGGCCGGCGATGGCGTTAACGACGTAACAGTTGCATCATTTGGCGCAGTGGTATTCGGATCGTCAGATACCTTGGTCACGTTGTTACCATTTGGATCTTTCGCCGTTGCACTGGCCTGGTTGATTACACTGCCTGCATTAACATCGGCCTGAGTTAATACATGCGTTGCTATTAAAGTTACTGTTGCACCCGGAGCAAGTGTTGCAACCGGCGATCCGTTTACAGTTGCATTGGCATCAGTTACCACGATATTACTTAAGGTTACATTACCAGTATTGGTTACCACCAGGTTGTACGTTAATGTAGCTCCTGCATTTGTTGGCACCGTACCTGAAACTACCTTGGTAAAGGTAAATGATGGTGATGGAGCAAGTGGCGTGATCGTTGCATCATTTGGTGTGGTGGTATTCGGATCGTCAGATACCTTGGTCACGTTGTTGCCATTTGGATCTTTCGCCGTTGCACTGGCCTGGTTGGTTATACTACCTGCATTAACATCGGCCTGAGTTAATACATGCGTTGCTGTTAAAGTTACTGTTGCACCCGGAGCAAGTGTTGCAACCGGCGAACCGCTAACAGTTGCATTGGCATCAGTTACCACAATATTGCTTAGGGTTACGTTACCGGTATTGGTTACCACCAGGTTATAGGTTAATGTAGCTCCTGCATTTGTTGGCACCGTACCTGCAACTACCTTGGTAAAGGTAAATGCCGGCAATGGCGTTAACGAAGTAACCGTTGGGGTATCATTTGTTTTATCAGTACCCGAAACATCGTTTATTGTATTTCCTGATGGGGTTTTAGCGCTTAATGAAGCAGAGTTGGTTACCGAACCGGCATCTTTATCTGCCTGGGTTAAGGTATATACTTCTGTATCGGTTAAACTCTGACCAGCTGCCAATGGTCCGGCTATTGTTTTATTTAAGCCTAGCTTAGCATCGGTTAATACAATGGTATTTAAATCAGTAGTACCGGTATTGAATACGGTAAACGTATAGGTAATATTGTTTCCGTCAGCAGAAATCGCCCCTGTCTTCACTAAAGCTATTCCGCCTTTTAACACTGGTGTACTCACGGTTGCCGAATTGTTTGCCTGATCAGGATCATTGGTGCCTGTTGCCGCAGCTACAGTTACCTGATTGGTTAACGTTCCGGTAAAGGTTGCATTTACACTTCCATTTACCACGAGCGTTACCGATTGACCTGCAGTTAAATCTGCAGCTAAAGTAAATGTGCCTGCGGTTGCACTATATGTACCTCCAGTTGCTATATAAGTTACATTTTCCAATCCTGCCGGAAGACTCTCTGTTATACCGATCGCTTTTCCAGCCAGAACCGTTGCTGGTCCGTTGTTGGTGATGGTAATGGTATAGCTGATTGTTCCATTGTTTTCTACTGAAGTTTTATTGGCCACTTTACTTACCGAGAGATCAGTAATCCAGTTCGGAATAACTACCGTTACGATAGCCGTTGATGATTGTGCCGGATCTAACTTATCAGTTATTTTATACTGTAAAGTATAGGTTCCAGGCAATGTACCCGCAGCTACATTAACACTTCCATCTGCGGGATTAATATTAATGTTTGCATTGCTGGTTGATAACTGCGTAATGGTTACACCTGCAAGGGTTGCAGCAGTACCATTATTGTAGGTATCGTTGCTTATGATATTAGCCACTGCTACCCCACCTGTAAATCCGTTTGCCGTTCCGCTGTCATCATTGGCCAAAATAATACCAGAAGTTACCGTAATGGTTACGCTGGTGGTTTTGGTTTGACCAGGGTTCAGCTTATCTTCAATCTGATAAGTAACCGTATAGGTTCCTACCGGCGTATTTGGCGCTACGATCACTTTTCCTGTGGTTACATCAAGGGTAACATTCGGGTTAGAGGTAGCTACCTGTGTTAAATTAACGTTAGCTAATGTAGCCGGGTTACCATTATAGGTATCGTTTGCCAGTACGTTTGCTACTGCTGTACCACCTGTAACTGCATTTGCGGTGCCAGAATCGCTGGTTGCAATCAGTTCAGGAGCTGTTACAATAATGGTTACGGTTGCATCTGCAAACTCACCAGGGTTTAATTTATCTTCAATTCTATAAACCAGGGTATAAGTACCGGCAGGCGTATTCGGCGCAACATTAACCGATCCTGTAGTAACATTTAAGGTTACATTAGCATTCGAAGTTGATACCTGTGTTAAGGTTACCTGAGCAAGAGTTGCCGGTGCACCATTGTAAGTATCGTTAGCCAATACATTACTCAATGCGGTACCACCTGTTAAACCGTTAACTGTACCTGTGTTTGCATTTGCAACAATTGCCGGTGCAGTTACCTCAATGGTTACTGTTGCCTGTTTAGTTTGACCAGGATTTAATTTATCCTCAATCTGATAAACCACAGTATAGGTTCCGGCAGGAGTATTTGGTGCAACATTAACCTGTCCGGTTGCCGGATCCAAGCTCACGCTGGCATTTGAAGTTGATAATTGTGTTAAAGTAACATTTGCCAAAGTCGCCAGACCACCGTTATAAGTATCGTTGGCCAGTACATTGCTTACTGCTGTACCACCACTGTAACCATTTGCCGTTCCTGAATCAGCATTTGCAGCCAATGCCGGTGCAGCAACCGTTACGGTTATACTTGCAGTTACGGTTTTACCAGGGTTTAATTTATCCTCGATCTGGTAAACCACAGTGTAGGTTCCGGCTGGTGTATTTGGAAGTACATTTACAGATCCGGTTGCCGGATCTAGGGTAACGTTTCCGTTTGTAGTTGATACCTGTGTTAAGGTAACATCTGCTAAAGTAGCCGGATTACCATTATAGGTATCGTTAGCGAGTACGTTTGTAACCACTACTCCACCGGTTACTCCATTTATGGTACCGTTATCTGCATTTGCAACCATTACCGGAGCCGTTACAATTATCACCGCATTTGCAGTTTTGGTTAAGCCAGGGTTCAGGATATCCTCAATCTGGTAAACCACTGTATAAGTTCCGGCTGGTGTGTTTGGTGCTACGTTTACAGCACCCGTTGCCGGATCTAGTGTTACATTGACATTATCTGTTGAAACCTGCGTTAATTTAACATTCGCAGCAGTTGCAGCAATACCATTATAGGTATCGTTTGCCAGTACATTTGATATGGCCGTGCCACCTGTTAAACCATTTGCCGATCCATTGTCGCCATTTGCAACCATTGCAGGTGCAGTTACGGTAACTGTAGCCACTGCAGTTTTGGTCGATCCCGGATTTAAAAGATCTTCGATAGTATAGGTTACTGTGTAGTTACCAGCCTGGGTACCCGGAGCTACAATTACAGTACCTGTTGTGATATCTAAAGTAACATTCGGATTATCAGTTGATGCCTGCGCCAGTTTAATATTTGTTAAAGTTGCAGCAGCACCATTGTAAGTATCGTTTGCCAATACGTTAGCGATGGCTGCTCCTCCTGTAAAACCATTTGCTGAACCGATATCGTTATTGGCCACCATTGCAGGGGCACTAACCGTAATGGTTACTGTTCCCGTTTGGAACGAACCAGGGTTTAGCTTATCCTCAATTCTGTACTCAACAGTGTAAGTACCTGCTTTGGTATCCGGAGCTACATTTATTGCCCCGGTTGTTGGATCTAAGGTAACATTCGGATCAGTAGTTGATAACTGACTCAGGTTTACATTAGCTAAAGTTGCCGGAGAACCATTGTAGGAATCGTTTGCCAGTACATTTGGAACCGCTACACCTCCGGTAAATCCGTTCGCCGAACCTGCATCAGTGTTGGCTACTATCACAGGAGCATCTACCACGACGGTAGCCATAGCCTGTTTGGTTAAACCTGGGTTAAGCTTGTCTTCAATCTCATAAACCACGTGGTACGTTCCTGCTTTGGCACCTGCCGAAACATTAACCTGGCCCGTAGCCGGATCTAAGTTTACATTGGCCGCATAATCAGATGAAATCTGTTTCAGGTTAACCGTAGTTAAGGCTGCTGCTGCGCCGTTGTAACTATCGTTAGCCAGCACGTTTGTAATGGCATTGCCACCTGTTACGCCGTTTACCTGCCCGTTGTCATCATTAGCAATTAATGCCGGCGCAGTTACGGTAACTGTAGCTACTGCAGTTTTGATTGATCCAGGGTTTAATAAATCTTCGATGCTATAGGTTACCGTGTAGGTTCCGGCTTTAGTGCCTGGAGCTACATTTACAGTACCCGTAGCAATATCTAAAGTAACATTCGGATTATCGGTTGCTGATTGTGCCAGTTTAACATTGGCCAAAGTTGCAGCAGTACCATTATAAGTATCGTTCGCCAATACGTTAGCAATGGCTGCTCCACCTGTAAAACCATTTGCTGAGCCGCTATCATTATTCGCAACCAGTACAGGCGCACTAACCGTTATGGTTACTGTTCCGGTTTGGAATGAACCCGGATTTAATTTATCCTCGATTCTGTACTCAATAGTATAAGTACCTGCTTTGGTATTCGGAGCTATATTTATTGCCCCGGTTGCTGGATCTAAAGTAACATTCGGATCAGTAGTTGATAACTGACTCAGGTTTACATTAGCTAAGCTTGCCGGAGAACCATTGTACGAATCATTCGCCAGTACATCTGGAACCGCTACGCCTCCGGTAAATCCGTTTGCCGAACCGGCATCAGTGTTGGCTACCATCACAGGGGCATCTACCACAACAGTAGCAGTTGCCTGTGTAGTTAAGCCCGGGTTTAACTTGTCTTCAATCTCGTAAACCACGTGGTAAGTCCCAGCTTTGGCACCTGCCGAAACATTTACCTGACCAGTAGCCGGATCTAAATTTACATTAGCAGCATAATCTGATGAAATCTGTTTCAGGTTAACCGTAGTTAAAGTAGCTGCTGCGCCATTATAGCTATCGTTAGCCAGCACGTTTGCAATGGCATTACCACCAGTTACACCATTTACCTGCCCGTTATCTGCATTGGCAACTATTGCTGGTGCAGTAACAGTAACGGTAACTGTTGCCTGTTTTACTTCTGTGGTGTTAATACGATCGGTAATGGTATAAACCACTTTGTAAACGCCTGCCGTAGTACCTGGCTGAACGTAAACCTCGCCATTACCTACATTTAATTTCACTTTTGGATTATCTGTAGATATTTCAGTTAAATATACTCCAGCCAATGTAGCAGGGGCGTTATTGAATAAATCGTTGGTTAATACATTTGAAACGGCTACCCCACCTTCGAAACCATTTTCGGTACCGTTATCATCAACCGCCAGCATTGGTGCAGCAGTTACCGTGATGGTTACAGTTGCCTGAGCGGTTTTGCCTGGATTTAACTTGTCTTCGATCTGATAAACCAGCGTATAAGCAGCTTCTGGTGTGCCAGCGGCTACATTTACTTTTCCGGTAGCAACATCTAAAGTTACACCCGGATTTGAAGTAGAAATCTGACTTAAAGTAACATTCGCCAGTGTTGCGGTATTGCCATCGTAGTTATCGTTTGCCAGTACATCTGCTATTGCTGTTCCGCCTGATATTCCATTAATTGCGCCTGCATCATTCACGGCAACAATTGCAGGTGCAGCAACCGTAATGGTTACCGAAGCCTGTTTGGTTAAACCAGGATTTAATTTATCCTCGATCTGGTAAACTAAAGTATAAATTCCTGCCGGAGTATTTGGCGCAACGTTAACTGCACCAGTGGTTATATCTAATGATAAACCTGGATTAGTAACCGAAACCTGGGTTAAGGTAACATTGGTTAAAGTTGCAGGACTCACGCCATTATAGGTATCGTTCGCCAGTACATTTGGTACCGCAACTCCACCGGTAAAGCCATTGGCTGTTCCGGTATCACCATTAGCATTCATTACAGGGGCGTTAACCGTAACGGTAACACTTGCCTGTTTGGTCTGACCGGGATTTAATTTATCCTCGATCTGGTAAACCACTGTATAAGTTCCGGCAGTTGTATTAGGAGCCACATTTACTGAACCTGTAGCCGGATCTAAAGTTACATTTGCATTTGTTGTTGATACCTGCGTTAAAGTAACATTGATTAAAGTTGCCTGACCGCCATTGTACATATCGTTCGCCAAAACGTTATTTACGGCTGTTCCGCCTATGAAACCGTTTGCTGTACCGGCATCAGCATTTGCAACCAATACAATCGGATCAACAGTTACAGTAACGTTAGCCGTAGTTTTCAAGCCCGGATTTAATTTATCCTCGATCTGGTAAACCACCGTATAAGTTCCGGCAATTGTATTAGGAGCCACATTAACCTCACCTGTAGCCGGATCTAAAGTTACATTCGCGTTTGTGGTAGAAACCTGTGTTAAGGCAACATTAGTTAAAGTTGCCGGAGCCCCATTGTAGGTATCATTCCATAATACATTTGATACTGCTACCCCACCGGTATAACCGTTAGCCGAACCAGTATCATTTGCAGCAACAATTGCAGGAGCAGCAACTGTAATGGTTACCGAAGCCTGTTTAATTTGACCCGGATTTAATTTATCCTCAATCTGGTAAATCAAAGTATAAATTCCTGCCGGAGTATTTGGCGCAACGTTAACTGCACCGGTGGTCACATCAAGCGATAAACCCGGATTAGTTGTCGACACCTGGGTTAAAGTAATATTGGTTAAAGTTGCAGGACTTACGCCATTATAGGTATCGTTTGCCAGTACATTTGGTACCGCAACTCCACCGGTGAAGCCATTAGCCGTTCCGGTATCACCATTCGCGTTCATTACAGGAGCATTAACTGTAACGGTAACACTTGCCTGTTTGGTCTGACCCGGATTTAATTTATCCTCGATCTGGTAAACCACTGTGTAAGTTCCGGCCGTTGTATTCGGTGCGACGTTAACTTTTCCTGTAGCCGGATCTAAAGTTACATTTGCATTGGTGGTTGATACCTGCGTTAAGGTAACATTGGTTAAAGTTGCCTGACCGCCATTGTACATATCGTTAGCCAATACGTTGTTTACGGCTGTTCCACCTGTGAAACCGTTTGCTGTACCGGCATCAGCATTTGCAACCAATGCAATCGGATCAACAGTTACAGTAACATTAGCTGTAGTTTTAAAGCCCGGATTTAATTTATCTTCGATCTGGTAAACCACCGTATAAGTTCCGGCAGTTGTATTTGGCGCAACATTTACGGTGCCAGTAACCGGATCTAACGTTACATTCGCATTTGTGGTAGAAACCTGTGTTAAGGCAACATTGGTTAAAGTTGCAGCGGTACCGTTATAAGTATCATTCCATAATACATTCGATACAGCTACCCCACCGGTATAGCCATTGGCCGAACCGGCATCATTGGTGGCGACAATTGCCGGTGCAGCAACTGTAATGGTTACCGAAGCCTGTTTAGTTTGACCAGGATTTAATTTATCCTCAATCTGATAAACTACGGTATAGGTACCTGCGGTTGTATTTGGTGCAACGTTAATTGCACCGGTAGTTACATCCAGGCTAACATTAGCATTTGTAGTAGAAACCTGGGTTAAAGTAATATTGGTCAGGGTAGCCGGATCGCCGTTGTAACTATCATTCGATAGTACATTCGGTACTGCTACCCCGCCTGTAAATCCATTGGCAGAACCTGTATCGTTATTTGCAGTTAATACAGGAGCATTAACCGTAACAACTACATTGGCATTTGTTTTTTGGCCAGGGTTTAATTTATCTTCAATCTGATAAACCAGTGTATAAGTATCTGCAGGAGTATTCGGTGCTACGTTAACTTTTCCGGTTGCCGGATCTAAAGTAATGTTGGCATTTGTGGTTGATACCTGCGTTAAAATAACATTGGTTAAGGTAGCCGGAGCACCGTTGTAGGTATCATTCACCAATACATTTGGTACCGCTACGCCACCAACATAACCATTTACCGAGCCATTATCTGCATTGGCAACAATTGCCGGAGCAGTAACGGTAACCGATACCGTGGCATCTGAAGTTAAGGTTGGATTTACCTTATCTGCAATGCGATACACCAAATTATAGGTTCCTGCCGGTGTATTTGCCGCAACGTTAACTGCTCCAGTAGCCGTATTTAAGGTTACTTTAGCATCTGAAGTAGATACAAGTGAAAGAATAACCTCATTAAGTGTTGGAGTTGTTCCATTGTAGGTATCGTTAACCAGCACATTGTTAACAGCTGTTCCGCCTGCGAAACCATTAATAGAGCCCGAATCGTTTACCGCCAGAATACCAGGTGCATTTACGGTAACTGTTACGTTAGCCGTTTTGGTTTGACCAGGATTTAATTTATCCTCAATCTGGTAAACCAAGGTATAAGTTCCTGCGGCTGTATTTGGTGCTACGTTAACCTCACCGTTTGTTACATTTAAGGTAACTTTTGGATCGGTAGTAGAAACCTGCGTTAAATTAACATTTGTTAAAGTTGCCGGATTACCGTTGTAAGTATCGTTCGCTAAAACATTAGGAACGGCTACCCCACCTGTAAAACCGTTGACCGAGCCATTATCTGCTGTAGCCACAAGTGCAGGTGCAGTAACAGTAATGGTTACTGTTGCCGTTGTTTTTTGACCGGGATTTAATTTATCCTCAATCTGATATACTAAGGTATAAGTACCCGCCTGGGTGTTGGCTGCTACATTTACCTGTCCGGTAGCCGGATTTAAGGTTACATTTGCGTTTGAGGTAGAAACCTGTGTTAAGGTTACATTGGTTAAAGTTACCGGAGTTCCGTTATAAGTATCATTCGCTAAAACGTTAGGAACCGCTACCCCACCTGTAAAACCATTCGCCGTGCCAAGATCAGCATTTGCAATCATTTGTGGCGCGGTAACCGTAACCACCGCATTGGCGGTTTTAACCTGAGCCGGATTTACTTTATCCAAAATCTGGTAAACCACGGTATAAGTACCTGCCGCTGTGTTTGCTGTAACATTTACTTTTCCTGTAGCAGGATCTAAAGTTACATTTGCATTAGTGGTCGAAACCTGCGATAAAGTAACCTGGGCTAAAGTAGCCGGATTACCATTATAAGTATCGTTGGCCAATACATCTGCAATGGCCAGGCCACCTGTAAAACCATTGGCAGTACCTGCATCATCATTGGCTACAAGCGCCGGTGCATCTACCGTAATGGTGACTGTTGCCGTTTTGGTAGAACCCGGATTCAGTTTATCAGCAATCTGATAAGTTAAGGTATAAGTACCGCCCGGTGTATTCGGATCAACATTTACTTTTCCTGTGGTTACATCTAAAGTAACTTTCGGATTTGAAGTAGAAACCTGCGATAAGGTTACTTCATTTAAGGTAGCTACATTGCCGTTATAGGTATCGTTTAATAAAACGTTGGCTACGGCAGTACCTCCTGTGGCACCATTTATAGTTCCGGCATCGTTGCTCGCCGTCATATCTGGTGTAATAACCGTAACTACAGCGTTAGCGGTTTTGGTTTGACCAGGGTTTAATTTATCTTCAATCTGGTAAACCACAGTGTAAGTTCCGGCCTGAGTGCCCGCAACAACGTTTACTTTTCCGGTCGCCGGATCGAGGGAAACTTTAGTATTTGTAGTAGATAACTGGGTTAAGGTAACATTGGTTAAGGTTGCCTGTCCGCCGTTATAATTATCGTTTGCCAACACATTATTAATGGCTGTGCCACCTGTAAAACCGTTAGTGGTTCCTGCATCGGCATTCGCCGCTAAAGCAGGACTGGTTACAATAACATCAACTGTAGCTGTTTTGGTTTGTGACGGAACCGGATTCACCTTATCCTGAATCTGGTAAACCAAAGTATAGTTTCCGGCAACAGTACCCGCTGCTACATTTACTTTGCCTGTAGTGGCATCTAAGGTAACATTTGGATTTGAAGTAGAAATCTGCGATAAGTTAACATTGCTTAATAAAGCAGTGCTGCCATCATATGAGTCGTTAGCCAACACATTGTTTACTGCAGTACCACCTGTAAATCCATTTGCTGTACCATTATCATTGTTGGCAATAATAGCAGGAGCCGTTACGGTTACCGTTACACTAGCCTGTTTAGTTTGACCAGGGTTTAATTTATCTTCAATCTGATAAACTACAGTATAAGATCCGGCAGGTGTACCGGCAGTTACATTAATTGCTCCGGTAGCAGGATCTAAGGTAACGTTAGTGTTAGTAGTAGAAATTTGGGTAAGGTTAACATTCGATACCGTAGCAGTAGCACCATTGTAAGTATCGTTTGCCAGTACATTTGAAACAGCAACACCGCCAGTATATCCGTTTGCCGTGCCATTATCAGGATTTGCAACCATTACAGGTGCATTTACGGTAACGGTAACAGTTGCATTTTTAAACAAACCCGGATTCGCCTTATCTTCAATACGATATACCAAAGTATAAGTTCCGGCTTTTGTATTTGCAGCAACAATTACTTCTCCTGTAGAGGTGTTCAGGGTAACCTTCGGATCAGAAGTTGAAACCTGGGTTAAATTAACTTCGCTTAGATTTGCAGTGCTTCCGTTATAAGTATCGTTTGCTAAAACATTAGCTACTGCTACCCCACCGGTTAAACCATTAGCCGATCCGTTGTCATCATTGGCAATCATCGGTGCAGGCTCAACAGTTACGGTTACAGTTGCCTGTTTGGTTAATGCTGGATTTAATTTATCAGTGATCTGATATACCACCGTATAAGTTCCGGCAAGTGTATTAGGTGCTACATTTACTTTTCCGGTAGTTACATCTAAAGTAACATTTGGATTTGAGGTCGAAATCTGCGCTAAGGTAACATCTGTTAAAGTAGCTGTATTTCCGTTGTATTTATCGTTTGCTAAAACATTGTTTACAGCGGCACCTCCGGTATAACTGTTTACAGTACCATTATCGGCATTGGCAATCATTTCCGGTGCTTCAACCGTTATCACCGCATTTGCTCTTTTCTTCTGCGCAGGATTTAAAAGATCTGTAATTTCATAAACCACAGTATAAGTTCCCGCAGGTGTTTTGGCATCTACAATTACTTTTCCGGTTGCGGGTTCTAAATGAACATTTGCATTCGATGTTGAAATCTGTGCTAACGAAACCTCGTTCAGCGTAGCAGTATTTCCATTGTAGGTATCGTTCAATAATACGTTCGCAATGCCTGTTCCGCCGGTTAAACCGTTTATTGTACCTGAATCATCAACTGCAACCATCGTTGGCAAACCAACAATAATGGTTACCACAGCCGTTTTACTTAAAGTCGGGTTAAGTTTATCGGTAATTTTATAAGTTAAGGTATAGGTTCCTGCCGGGGTATTTGGATCAACAGTTACATTACCATTGGTGGTATTTAATTTAATTTTCGGATCTGATGAAGAAACAAAATCTAAAGTAACGTCGTTTAAAGTGGCCGGATTACCATCGTAGGTATCATTTGCCAGCACATTTGTTAATGCAACACCACCTGTAAATCCGTTAACGCTGCCATTATCTGCATTTGCAACCATAACAGGTGCATTTACCAGCACGGTAGCTACCGCTTGCGATACTTTAGAAGCATCGAGCAAATCGGTAATTTTATAATTAATGGTATAGGTACCGGCAGGGGTTTTCGGATCAACATTTATTTTACCTGTGGTTACATCGAGGTTAACCTTAATGTTATCTGTTGATACCTGCTCTAGTTTTACGTTGCTTAAGGTAGCCTGCTGACCTCCGTTTACTTCATCATTAACCAATACATTATTGATGGCCGCACCACCTAATAAACCACCAATGCTTCCACTGTCGTTTTTAGCCAGGATATTCGCCGAGCTTACCGTAACGGTAATTTTAGCATTTGAAGTTTTGGTGATATCTAATTTATCAATAATCTGATATTCAATCACATAAACGCCGGCTGGTGTATTTGCCGCCACATCAACCGAACCGGAGACTAAATTAAGGGTAACTTTTCCTGAGCTGTTATTGGTGATTTCCTTAATGGTAACAGAAGAAGTGGTTGCGGCATTATCTACGCCATTATAAGTATCGTTGATTAAGATATTGGCAACTGCATTTCCACCAGAAGTTCCGGAAGTACCTGTATCATCTTTAGCCAGCAAAGTTCCGTTGGTAACGGTTACTACTGCATTGGCAGATGATGACTTTGTTCCGTCAAGTTTATCGGTAATGGTATAGTTTATAGTATAAGTACCAACCGGGGTTCCGGCAGCAACATTTACGATTCCTGTTGAGGGATCTAAGGTTACTTTACCATTGCTGTTATTAGTGTTTTCTGTAATGGCAACGTTTGAAGTAGTAGCAGCATTTGTAACACCATTATAGGTATCATTTGCTAAAATATTGGCAATTGCTGTTCCGCCTGTAGTTGCATTTTGAGTACCAGAATCGTTTTGCGCCAAGATTGTACCATTGGTTACCGTTACCACGGCATTGGCGGACGATGATTTTGTGCCATCAAGCTTATCGGTAATGGTGTAATTAATGGTATAAGTACCAACCGGGGTATTTGGAGCTACGGTTACCTCGCCAGTTGTTGTATTTAGGCTTACTTTACCGTTGCTGTTATTGGTATTTTGGGTAATGGTAATATTTGCGGCAGAGGCTACACCTGAGTTTGGCGTACCATTGTAGGTATCGTTACTTAAAACAGAAGCAATTGCTGTTCCACCTGTTGTTCCATTTTGTGTACCAGAATCGTTTTGCGCCAAGATTGTTCCATTGGTTACCGTTACCACTGCATTTGCAGATGATGTTAGTGTTGCATCAAGCTTATCGGTAATGGTGTAATTAATGGTATAAGTACCTGCAGGGGTTCCGGCAGCAACACTCACTACTCCTGTAGCAACATTTAAGGTTACTTTACCATTGCTGTTATTAGTGTTTTCTGTAATGGCAACGTTTGAAGTAGTAGCAGCATTTGCAACACCATTATAGGTATCATTTGCTAAAATATTGGCAATTGCTGTTCCGCCTGTGGTTGCATTTTGAGTGCCAGAGTCGTTTTGCGCTAAGATTGTACCATTGGTTACCGTTACCACGGCATTGGCAGATGATGATTTTGTGCCGTCAAGCTTATCGGTAATGGTGTAATTAATGGTATAAGTACCAACAGGGGTATTTGGAGCTACGGTTACCTCGCCAGTTGTTGTATTTAGGCTTACTTTACCGTTGCTGTTATTGGTATTTTGGGTAATGGTAATATTTGCGGCAGAGGCTACACCTGAGTTTGGCGTACCATTGTAGGTATCGTTACTTAAAACAGAAGCAATTGCTGTTCCACCTGTTGTTCCATTTTGTGTACCTGAATCATCGAAAGCAGCAATGGTTCCATTGGTTACCGTTACCACTGCATTTGCAGATGATGTTAGTGTTGCATCAAGTTTATCGGTAATGGTGTAATTGATGGTATAAGTACCAACTGGTGTACCAGCAGCTACCGTTACCTCACCAGTAGTTGTGTTAAGTGTAACCTTGCCCGCACTGTTATTTGTATTTTGGGTAATGGTTACATTGGCTGCAGTTGCTGAATTTGCGATACCATTATAGGTATCGTTGGTTAATACAGAAGTAATTGCCGTTCCACCTGCGGTTCCGTTTTGGTTGCCCGTATCATTTTGAGCCAAAATAGCACCATTTGCAACAGTGATAGTTACCGTAACCGGATCAGAAGTTACTCCATTTATATTTAACGTGTAAGTAAAGGTATTGGTTCCTTTAAATCCATTTGCAGGCGTGTAATTTACCGTTCCGTTCGCCTGAACAATAGCCGTACCGTTAGCCGGTGCAGTTACTATATTTACAGTTGCACCTGATACCGCTGCACCATCATTGGCTTTTACGTCCAGATTTTTTAAAGTGTTAATAGATGTACTGAAATTATCATTTACACCTGTAGGCTTCACCGTAATGGTTGCACTCTGGCCAATTGCTCTTGAACAGCCATTTGCATCAGAAACACTTACTAAGTTATAAGTAAAGATGCCCGGGGCGGCAGTCGATTGCGCTACCGTTGCAGTTGCTGTTGCACTATTTAAGGTAGCATTTGTACCGCCATTGATATTATAAGTAAATACGAATGGAGCCGTTCCTGCAGTAGCTGTAAAAGTTACATTCGGATTGGTAGCACCAATATTTACAGTAGTAGTTCCGGCAATTGTGGCGTTTGGTAATGGGTTAACTGTTACGGTTGTACCTGCTGAAGCAGCACTGGTACAACTGCCATTATTTGTGGTTACAGTATAAATACCAGCAGCATTGGCCGTATATGTTTTGTTGGTAGCACCATTTATTGCTATGCCTCCTAAATACCATTGGTTCCCACTTGCTGCGGATGAGGTTAATACTACGCTTCCACCGCTACATATAGCAGTTGAAGGCCCGGGGGTAATTACAGGCGCCGCTGGTGTTACCGGCTGTGCATTTACAACCACACTTGTTGCTGCTGAAGTACAGCTTCCGTTACTTGTGGTAACATTATGCGTACCCGGAGCAACTCCGGTAAAAGTTGAAGAAGACTGGAAAGCCCCGCCATCCAGTGAATAAGTGATACCAGCACCTTGTGCAGGGCTGCTCACCACAATGGTTCCCGTTGCTACTGAACAAGTTGGTTGTACAGTTGTACTCGCTGTCGGAGCGGCTGGAGTTACAGGCTGTGCATTTACAACAACACTTGTTGCCGCTGAAGTACAGCTTCCGTTACTGGTAGTAATATTATGCGTACCTGGAGCAACTCCGGTAAAAGTTGAAGAAGACTGGAAAGCACCGCCATCCAGTGAATAAGTGATACCAGCACCTTGTGCAGGGCTACTCACTACAATGGTTCCCGTTGCTACAGAACAGGTTGGCTGTACAGTTGTACTCGCTGTAGGAGCGGCTGGAGTTACAGGCTGTGCATTTACAACCACACTTGTTGCCGCTGAAGTACAGCTTCCGTTACTGGTAGTAATATTATGCGTACCCGGAGCAACTCCGGTAAAAGTTGAAGAAGACTGGAAAGCCCCGCCATCTAATGAATAAGTGATACCAGCACCTTGTGCAGGGCTGCTCACCACAATGGTTCCCGTTGCTACTGAACAAGTTGGCTGTACAGTTGTACTCGCTGTCGGAGCCGCTGGTGTTACAGGCTGTGCATTTACAACCACACTCGTTGCCGCTGAAGTACAGCTTCCATTACTGGTGGTAACATTATGTGTACCCGGAGCAACTCCGGTAAACGTTGAAGAAGACTGGAAAGCCCCGCCATCTAATGAATAAGTGATACCAGCACCTTGTGCAGGGCTGCTCACCACAATGGTTCCCGTTGCTACTGAACAAGTTGGCTGTACAGTTGTACTCGCTGTCGGAGCCGCTGGTGTTACAGGCTGTGCATTTACAACCACACTCGTTGCCGCTGAAGTACAGCTTCCATTACTGGTGGTAACATTGTGTGTACCCGGAGCAACTCCGGTAAAAGTTGAAGAAGACTGGAAAGCCCCGCCATCAAGTGAATAAGTGATACCAGCACCTTGTGCAGGACTACTCACCACAATGGTTCCCGTTGCTACTGAACAGGTTGGCTGTACAGTTGTACTCGCTGTCGGAGCCGCTGGTGTTACCGGCTGTGCATTTACGACCACACTTGTTGCCGCTGAAGTACAGCTTCCGTTACTGGTGGTAACATTATGCGTACCCGGAGCAACTCCGGTAAAAGTTGAAGAAGACTGGAAAGCCCCGCCATCCAGTGAATAAGTGATACCAGCACCTTGTGCAGGGTTGCTCACCACAATGGTTCCGGTCGCTACTGAACAGGTTGGCTGTACAGTTGTACTCGCTGTCGGAGCCGCTGGTGTTACCGGCTGTGCATTTACAACCACACTTGTTGCCGCTGAAGTACAGCTTCCGTTACTTGTGGTAACATTATGTGTACCCGGAGCAACTCCGGTAAACGTTGAAGAAGACTGGAAGGCCCCGCCATCCAGTGAATAAGTGATGCCAGCACCTTGTGCAGGGCTGCTCACTACAATAGTTCCCGTTGCTACTGAACAGGTTGGCTGTACAGTTGTACTCGCTGTCGGAGCCGCTGGTGTTACCGGCTGTGCATTTACAACCACACTTGTTGCCGCTGAAGTACAGCTTCCGTTACTGGTGGTAATATTGTGTGTACCCGGAGCAACACCGGTAAAAGTTGAAGAAGACTGGAAAGCACCGCCATCTAATGAATAAGTGATACCAGCACCTTGTGCAGGGCTGCTCACTACAATGGTTCCCGTTGCTACTGAACAGGTTGGCTGTACAGTTGTACTCGCTGTAGGGGCGGCTGGTGTTACCGGCTGTGCATTTACAACCACACTCGTTGCCGCTGAAGTACAGCTTCCATTACTGGTGGTAACATTGTGTGTACCCGGAGCAACACCGGTAAACGTTGAAGAAGACTGGAAAGCACCGCCATCTAATGAATAAGTGATACCAGCACCTTGTGCAGGACTGCTCACTACAATGGTTCCGGTCGCTACTGAACAGGTTGGCTGTACAGTTGTACTCGCTGTAGGAGCGGCTGGTGTTACCGGCTGTGCATTTACAACCGCATTGTTAGATGCAACAGAGGTACAGCCATTTGAATTAGTTACTGTAAAAGTATATGTCGCACCAGCTGGGATGCCACTTATCGTTGTTGTAGTCGTATTACCCGTTGTGGTTACATTGCCTGGTGATCTGGTAACCGTCCAATTACCCGAAGGAAGGCCACTAAGTGCAACACTTGCAGTTGCAGTGGCACAGGTGGGTTGAGTAATTGTTCCAATAACTGGTGCTGCTGGAAGTGGGTTTACTGTTACGGCCGTACCTGTTGAAGGCAAACTCGAACATCCTCCGTTGTTTGTAGTAATTACTGTATAGGTTCCTGTTGCATTGGCCGTATAGGTTTGACCAGTAGCGCCACTAATGGCTATTCCACCTACATACCATTGATTGCCCGTAGTAGCAGATGAAGTTAAAACCACGCTTCCTCCATTACAAAATGTAGTAGATGAACCAGATGTGATTGTTGGCGTAGTTGGTGTAGCGGTCATCACTTTACTACCTGGCATAGTTTTGCTACATGAAGTAGAATTGGTTGCTAAAACCGTATAGGTCCCGGCAGCTGTTCTTGATCCGAAAGAAATTAAACTTCCATTGCCGGTACTTGTTACCGGTGCTCCGGAATTCACCCCATCTAGGAGAAGCTGATAACTTACCCCATTTTCACTTCCATCCAATCCAAAAGTAGTAGTAGATCCGCCGGTACACAAAGATCCTGTTGCCGTAATATTAAAATCAGAGGGTAGGTTATTTACCGTTACTGTTACAGCATTTGACATATCACTGGTACATGTTGAACTATTCGCAACAACGGTATAACTTCCTGAGGTACTAGCTGTATAGGCAGAAGAAGTGGCTCCGGAAATCAAAACACCATTTCTGTACCATTGATAAGAAACCGGGCTAGGCGTACCTGTGGTACTAGATGATAAAATTACTGAAGAACCACTACAAAATGTAGTAGAACTGCCCGCTGTAATGGTACGCGTTGCAGGTTTAGTGCCGCCAATCGTAACTGTCCATGCAGTTCTGCCCGAACTCACACATCCCGCTGATGTAACGCTCTGAACGTAGTAAGTCGTATTTACTGTTAAAGCGCCTGTTGTGTACGGAACCGTTCCTAAATAATTTCCGCCGGTAGCCGCATCATAAACATAATAGGAAAGCGAAGCATTTACCGGTAAAATATCCGTAGTATTTAACGTTGCTGTATTACCACTACATATTGTTTTACCTGCAACTGATGTTGGAGCTCCTGGATTGGCAGTCGAATTCGTTAAAACTACCGTACTATTTGAGTTTCCACAGGCTGCACTTGTAATGCTCCAGCGTAACGTTACCGAATTACCTGATGTTAATCCTGTAACTGTTGAAGTATTACTTGTTGGATTAGTGATGGTAGCACCATTTGCTGCTCCTACAATTGACCACACTCCAGTGCCATTTGCTGTCGGATTGCCGGCCAGAGTAAAGGTACCACTTCCGCAATTTGACTGATTGGAACCAGCGCTTGCAGTAGTAGGTGTAACATTAACAGTTACAGTTGCAGCAGGTCCTTCGCAACTTCCATTAGATTGTGTAATGTAATATAAGAATGTACCACCAACACTTGTATTAGGCACTGGTGGATTTACACTACTAACTCCGCCTAAATTTGTATAATAAAGTAAAGTGTAAGCACTATTTGTCCTGGTAGCAGAAATTGCTGTTGCCGTTGCACCAACGCAATAGTTATAGGTACTTGTGGTTACCGTTGGTGCAACTGTAGGAGCTGTTACAGCATTAAGCGATGCTACGTTATTGGCTGTATTTGTTTCAACATTTGATGTTGGTGTATCATCAAGTGTATAAGCAACACTTGCACTGTTATTATAACTGGTAGTGCCTGCCGGAGCCTTTATCGTAACTACAATCGGATTGGCATCGGTAGCACCGGCAGCCAGTGCAGTATTACTTTTATAAAAAACATAGGTTCTTGCCGCCGGTGCTGTCCCGGTTATGGTTGGTCCTGTCCAGCCAGTGTGGGTTTCACTAACCACCGTATAATTGGCCGGAATATTTACAGTAACACTGATCCTTCTGTTTGTGGTAGTTGTGGCCGTAGTTGATGAAAGATTCGTAACCGTATAAGTGTATGTATTTCCATTGGTTAAATCTAAACAGGGATTATTAATGGTACTATTTAAAGTTAAGTCAACATCAGAAGAATATATCGGTGTTTCAACTTTAGAAGTATTGTTGTCCAGATCCTGGTCGGTTATATCTGTTGGTAATGCAACAACCTTATTAATAATTTTGCTTCCCGGAGGCATGCCAGCTCCCGCCTTAAAAGTACCATTAACAGTAATTGTACCAGTGGAGTTTCTGAGCATATTTACAATTGCCGCAAAATTATTTACAGCGGAGGTTGAAGGCATCGAAGTTCCACCGTTAAAACCTGAATAACTAATGCTGTTAATGCTATAATCAGCCAGTGGATAGGTTCCTCCGGCGGCATTCTGGATCGTATCAGTTACATTAATATTTGAAAGATCTGCATCTGTATCATTTATAACTTTAATCGTATAATTGAAGGTTTGATTTGTGCCAAGCGTTAAATTATTTTGAGTAGTGGTTTTAACAACCCTTAAATTCCCAGGAGTAGTAACCAGTAAATTTCTGATTTCATGAAAATTAAATCCTCCACCTGTTGACGCAGCGAAGCCCAGCTTAAGATACTGTGGTGGAGCAGTAGTAGTCGTATAACTGATCAGATCAACAAATGCACCATTAGGTGTTTTAGTCCATCTAACCGTAATTTTATATTTTCCGTCAGCCGTCGGGGTGATCTCGATCTGAACCCGGCGGTAAAATGTACCGTCAGCCGGTCTTGTGGCCGTAACGGTGTTATAATCTAATTCATTTGCGGTAGCATCGGTACTTAATTGTACACTTGTTAAATATTTATTGGTAGGATCTATCCCGTTTACTACTGTTGGATTGGCATTGGTTGTTGTTGGTCCCCTCATCGTTACAGAGTTGGGTCTCAAACCCGGACCACCGTTTCTACCCTCATTGGAATTAGAGAAATTCCCGTACTCATCTAAACCTACGCCTACATAGCCTCCCGCAAGGCCCGTTGTAACCGGATTAGTACCACCAGTATTAGGTGCATATCCGAGTGATCCACCCAATCCACCCAAAGCAAAATTGGCATTGGCATCAAACAAAAATACCCCTATACCGTCCGCTCCGTTATAACTATCTGCTGCGCTCCTCCAGGTTTTATATTCAAAATCCACCAATACTCCTAAAGTAGATGGAAACGATTTATTTACATAGGCATAACCTTTTTGATTACCCGTACCTTTTGTTAATCTTAACCAGCCATCACCAGCTAAATCGTCGCTGCCAGAAGTTAAATAAGCGGTACCTTGGGTACCTCCTCCACCCCCAAGGGTAATTCCGGTAGCATTATTATTTTTAAAGTTTTCTGTGATGGTAAACTGTGCAAAAGATGTTTTTGCTCCAAAACATAACAATATTGAAATGAGTGCTATTTGTGCGAAATATTTACCGAAACCATTCGTTAAATAATTGTTAGTCCTCGAAAAATTTCGCGCAGGGATACACGAAGAGAGTAAAATTTTATTCATACACGGGATGATAGAGCGGCTACCTCATTGGGGATAATGTAACCATTATAAGCTATTTGTCGGTTTTAGAACCACTTACGTAATTTCAAAACCTATGGTTTAAAAAAAATGAACGTAACTTATTATTTATCGCTAAATGTTCATTCTGTTCATTTCAGGCCACAAAGATATATTATTCAGTATGTTTCTTTTTACTTAAGTGGTAATATACGTAGTATAAAAACTACAAAAAATGCAAAATTTGATATTTGTCATAAAAAATATGGTCATAGGCTAAATATGGCCGCTTTTTTAAAAGCCTGGAATCCAAGCGCATTTGATTTAGATCAATTAATTGAGCACAACTAATAGCTATATAATATTTTTGTCATAATAGACGACTGTATTCTGGTGCTTAAATTTTAGCAGTTACGCCTGAGAATATCCAATTGAAATCATGCTAACAGCATTAATAATTAGTTATATCAGGATAATCTGTAAAGACGATAATTTCAGGTAGGATTAAGGATATACCATTAAACATAAAACTTTAGGTATTTTATCTTGTTATATCAGTAATTAAATTGAATGATATGAAAACGGATAATAAAGAAAACGGAACTAAAACCAAAGGAAGTTCAAAAGAAAAAGCATCATTTGACCAGAACGGAAAAGGCGCTTCAGATAAATTTGGACAGGCCGGATCAACCCCGAACGAATCAGGAACGGCAGGAGCCGGTACCGTTAATAAGGATAAAAAGGCATAGAAAAGATAAAAAGAGTAAAATACTCTTTTTATCTTTCGTAGATACTCATCTTTTCAGCAAGTTCTATAATACTTTTTATTTTCAGTTTTTGAAAAAGCCTAAGTTTATATGTACTTACGGTACCCATCTGAAGATTCAGCTGATTAGAAATTTCCAATACGCCAATACCTTTTGTAAGTAATTCTGCTACTTCTAATTCCCTGCCCGAAAGTTTGGTGAAAGGATTATCAGCATCGTTACCCAATATGCTATTGAACATATTTTCTTTCACGTTTCTGCTTGAATAGCGACTTCCGGCTAAAATAGTTGTGATGGCAGTTACAATTTCTGATTCTTCTGCATTTTTGGTCAGGTAACCTGATGCACCAGATTTTAAATAAGGAACCGCATAAATATTCTCATTTAAAGATGAAAATACAAGGATTTTAGCATTCGGCTGAACTAACTTTAACTGATCAATTACTTTCAGGTTATTACCCCCCGGTAAGTTAACGTCAATAATAATTAAGCTTGGCGATTTTTCCGTTTCGATAAGCGCCTGTTCCAATGTGGATGCATGGATGATTTCAACACCAGGCCAAAAGTCTGATATTAAACCTTTTAAACCACGGCGGATGATTTCATGATCATCAGCGATGAGTACTGTAAAAGTACTTACTGCATTTTTTGTTTTCATTATTTATAAGAATATTCTGCAAGTTAGTAAAAAGTTATTTTTTTGTACGCAATTGTAGTAAAATTTTCGCTTAAATGTGTAAATATTATTATACACAATTAAAAATTTTTGTTTAAAACACTCTTGGGGTTGCCAATCTGATGTTTGGTTTAATAAATGAATAAGACAGAGAGATCTCATGCGTCCCGCCGCTATAACCTTGCAACGGACCAACTGAGAAATCGTAGCCATAACCTATCCTGATTTTCTCTGAAGGAAAAACCTGGATTGCTGCTACCGCTGAGTTACGCGGGCTAAGATCCCGCTGTAAATAGCTTTTATCATACAACTTTACACCTGTACGGTAAGAGCCGCCAACCCATAAAAAATCTTTAATCATTAAGAATGCATTTACATCTAAACTGGTCGGGCCGCCACGGTCGTCTTTTAACAGAAAAGAAGGTTTGATCTGAAAATCTTCGTTCAGCGGGAACAATGCCCCGGCGGTTAAATAATAATGCGGTTTTGGCTGTGGGATAAAGGCATAGCGGTCGATATTGATGTAGGTAGCAATCAGGTTATCAACCGAAAAACCGGCATAATATTTATCGTTGGCGAAATACACCCCTGCCCTGGCATCGGGTACAATGGTACTTTGCATGCCTACAGGCTGGTTAGGTTCCGGATTATTTGGGTTCAGCATAGAGCCGTCGATGCCCAATTGCACCATCCCTACCCCAAGACCTAAAGCTAACCTCGAGCTGCCATCATCGTTCATCCTGATGCGATAAGCGTAATTGCCATAAATGCTCAGGTTATTCTGCGCACCCAGTTTATCGCTGGCCACCTGGAGGGCAAGCCCTACGTTACCACTATTGGCAATGGCATCTACTGCAAGCGACATGCTCCTTGGTGCTCCGGTAATGCCCGTCCACTGGCTACGGTAAAAGCTGTGCACATTGAGTACTTCTTTGTAGCCCGCATAGGCCGGATTAATGTAAATTCCGTTAAACATGTACTGACTGTACTGGGCATCCTGTTGTGCCGCTACCGGCCGCGAAAGCAATAGCAACGCTCCTGCTATTAAGCCTAATATTTTCTTCATCATATCTCCGCTCATTAATTTTTAAACGCCCTGATCAGGGTGATATAGCCTTTAAATACCTTCCATTCGTTATTTCCACCTTTTTTAGCACGCAGCAGGTAATAGTAAGTACCTTCGTTCAAGCCCTCGCCTGTCCAGTTGTTTTTATAACCTTTGGCGCGGAAAACTTCATTGCCCCAACGGTTTACAATGGTTAGTTCGTTTTCTGCAAACTCAGCAAGTCCGTTTATTTCGAAAGTATCGTTTATACCATCACCATTTGGCGTAAACAGGTTCGGGATCAATAAATCATCACCCGAAATGGTAGCCGCATCTGCAAGTACCAGGTTATTATTATTTACCGGATCTGGCTGATCTGCTTTTACCGCTGCCGAATTGTTTAATGTACCCGCCGCCAGCGTTCTCGATTTAAAGGTTAAGGTTGCAGTTTGATTAAAATCCAGACTTCCCGCCAACCAGACAAAATCTCTTGTTGTAGCAGAGTAAGTGGTGGTACCGATGGTAACGGTGATCCCTTTCGGTGCATCGATCATGGTAGAAAGACGATCGGTAATGGTAACACCGGTTGCCCTGTTCGGTCCTTTATTGGTAACGGTAATCTTATACATTACATCCGATCCCGTTTTGATCTCGCCTTTAGTCAACAACTCTTTGGTAACCATTAAATCAGCCGATTTATCCACCTCTATTGCAGCTTCCGGACTTAAATTTTTTCCATTTGGAGCAGTCATTACAGCCACATTTTTAATGGTATTGTAACTGTTCACATCCGGAGCCACCCTGGCATCTAAATTTAACACTGTGCTCGAGTTAGCCTGCATGTTGATGGTCCATTTTAAAGTATTACCCATTACAGTGCCATAGCCAGAAACCGACCCCGGAACATAGGTTAATCCTGCCGGAAGTTCGTCAATAATGGTTACGCCGTTCAATGCAGATCCGCCCGTATTTTTTACAGTTAACGAATAGGTTAAGATTTCGTTGGCCTGTGCCCTGCCATCTTTATTCCCTTTGATATCAGTTACGGCTTTACTTCCTTCCAACATGCCTTCGGTAGGAATTGAAACACCAGGATTTAAAGGCGTTGAAGCATTTGCCGGATCAGTTACTGAGGCGGTATTGTTGATGGCCAAAGTACCTAAAGGAAGAGCCGCATTTACACTAACTTTAAAGTTAACCACCACTTGTCCGTTGGCCGGAATAATTAAATTACTCCAATTGATGGTGTTACCAGTTAAGATACCACCATGATCAGCGCTGGCATTTACATAAGTAGTATTTACCGGGATTGGATCTACAATTTTAACCCCTGTCCTTGCGGTGTTACCATTGTTTTTAACCGTAATGGTATAAGTTAAAATTTCATTGGCTTCTGCTTTACCATTGTTATTGGCATCGGTAACGGTTTTAGCGCTCACAATTTTTGGCAATTCCAAAATGGTAGGATAATCGTTGTCTTCTTCCGTTCCTGAAACATCAGAAATTGAGGTTCCTGCTGGCGAAGTTGCTGTTAATGTAGCGGTATTTCTTACCGAACTTGCATTTTTCTCAGCCTGACTAATGGTGTAAAATGCCGTAGCCGTTGCGGTTTCATCAGGTGCAATACTGGCCGGGCTGAAGGTAATGTTTGATGAGATTTTTGGATCAACCAAACTGAAATTCGTTAATGTTACATTACCGGTATTTTTAGCAGTAAAAGTATAGGTTACCGAATTTCCGTCGGCACTTAAAACGCCTGTCTTAATCAGGGCTAAACCTGGTGCTTCTTTGATCAGGAACATAGTAGGATCATCAGGTGCCAAAGTTTTCGGATCATCCGACAGTTTGCTTAATTTACCAGCGCCGGCAAATTTTGCCGTTAAACCGGCCTGATTTATAAACTTACCATAATCAATTTCCGACTGTACAAGTGTATGTCTGGCCAGGATCATAGCCGTTTCGGCAGGTTCTAGTTTACTAATTACTGATGGAGTGATACTTCCCGCATCTGCTCCCGGATCCGTAACAACTATATCGGTTAAGGTAATATTACCGGTATTGGTAACCTGGATGCTGTACTCAATGGTTTTTACGATACCTGCGCTATTGGCAACCATTTTGGTAAACCTTACGGATGGATCAGGCACAATTGCAGTAAAGGTTGCATCATCTGCAGCAGGTGTTGCCGGATCATCAGATACTTTTGCAATTGTATTTCCTTTAGGATCTTTCACCGTTGCGCTAACCTGGTTACTGAAACCTCCTGCATTTACATCACTTTGTTTTACAGTATGTTTAGCCGTGATATTCACGATAGCACCCGGCAATACCGAAGTAATATTGGCTGGGGTTAAACTGCCCGCATCTGCATTGGCATCTACTAAAGTGATATCGCTTAGGGTAACATTACCCGTATTTTCGAATACAATGTTGTAATTAATTACGTCACCGGCTTTAGTTGCGCCATTGGTAGCCGATTTGGTTAATGTAAAACCTGGTGCAGGTGTTAATTTGGTTACAGTCGGATCATTCGGCGCCGGAGTAGAAGGATCGTCGGATACCTGATTGATGACATTGCCTTTATTATCAGTCAATTTTACCGAGGCCTGGTTGGTAAATGATCCCTGGTTAACATCAATCTGTGTTAAAGTATGTTTCGCTGTAACCGTTACACTGGCGCCAGGTGCTAATGTTGAAATATTTGCAGGATTGATCGAACCCGCATCAGCTGCTGCATCAGTTAAATTTAAATTGCTCAGTGTAACCGTTCCTGTATTGGTGATAGTGAAAGTATAATCAATTGATTCGCCAACTTTTGTTCCAACAGCAGTTGCAACTTTCGTAAAAATGAATTTTGAAGCGCCTGAAACCGGCGTTTCGGTCGGGTTGTCATTCGAATAATCTGTTCCCGAAACATCTGTAATGATATTTCCCGCAGGTGTTTGAGCACTAACAGAAGCCGAATTGGTTACCAAAGCCGCATCTTTATCATTCTGACTTAAAATATAAACCTGACTGTAGATGAAGCTTGCCCCTGCTGCCAATACATTCGGAAAAGTTTTGTTCAAACCCAGCTTGGCATCTGTTAATGTGATGCTGTTTAATTCTACATCTCCAACGTTCGTAACCTTGAAAGAATAAGTAATATTATTGCCATCTGCGCTTAAAACACCTGTTTTAATTAAGGCTATTTTCCCTTTCAATAATGGCGTGGTAACGGTTGCCTGGTTATTTACACTTTCGGGATCATTTGTTTTAGACGTTGGTGTTAAGGAAACACTGTTAACTAAATTTGTCCCTGTAAAACCTGCTGCAACTCGTCCATTAACAGCTAAACTAACCTGTTGTCCGGCGACTAAATCGGCTGTTAAAGTAAAGCTGTTTCCAGTTGAACTATACGTTCCACCAAATGCATTATAGGTTATATTTTCCAGTCCTGCCGGAAGATTCTCGATCAGACCAATCGACTCACCGCTTAAAACAGTAGCTGGTCCGTTATTTTTAATATTAATGGTATAACCAATATTTTCATTGCTTTCTACACCAGTAACATTAGCTGTTTTACTGATCTGAAGATCAGTGATCCAGTTAGGAACAGTTACCGTTACTACCGCAGCAGAAGATTTTGTTGCGTCTAATTTATCGGTTATTTGATAGTTTAAATTATAAATCCCCGGAAGCGTTCCCGCAGCAACATTTACTTTTCCGGTTGCAACATCAATAGTTATTTTTGGATTTGAAGTTGAAATCTGGCTGAGGGTAACATTTGCAAGGGTTGCAGTATTTATGTTGTTATAGGTATCGTTAATCAATATATTTTCGACCGCAACTCCCCCACTGAAACCGTTTGCCGTTCCGGAATCATCTTTAGCGAGGATGACACTTGTTCCTACCGTTACGGTTACTGTAGCAGTTGTTCTCTGTCCAGGGTTCAGTTTATCTTCGACCTGGTAAACCACTTCATAAGTTCCTGCCGGGGTGTTTGGCGCTACGTTTACTTTTCCGGTAGTTACATCTAGAGTAACGTTAGGGTTGGTAGTTGAAACCTGGCTTAATTTAACTTCTGTTAATGTTGCAGGGTTACCATTATAGGTATCGTTAGCCAATACATTTTCAACTGCGGTTCCGCCGGTATAGCCGTTTGCATTTCCTGAATCGGCTATGGCAACCATCGCTGGGGCACCAACAGTTACGGTTACAGTAGCGGTTTTCGTTAGACCCGGGTTTAGTTTATCTTCGATCTGGTAAACAATCTCGTAAGTCCCTGCCGGAGTGTTTGGCGAAACATTCACTTTTCCAGTGGTTACATCCAAAGTAACGTTAGGGTTGGTAGTTGAAACCTGGCTTAATTTCACTTCTGTTAATGTTGCAGGGTTAACATTATAGGTATCGTTAGCCAATACATTTTCAACTGCGGTTCCGCCGGTATATCCGTTTGAATTTCCTGAATCGGCTGTGGCAACCAGTACAGGCGCACCAACCGTTACGGTTACGGTAGCAGTTTTCGTTTGACCAGGGTTCAGTTTATCTTCGATCTGGTAAACAACCTCGTAAGTCCCTGCCGGAGTATTTGGCGCAACGTTCACTTTTCCGTTAATTACATCTAGAGTAACGTTAGGGTTGGTAGTTGAAACCTGACTTAATTTTATTTCTGTTAGTGTCGCAGGATTGCCGTTGTAAGTATCATTCAATAATACGTTTTCTACAGCTGTTCCACCGGTATAGCCGTTTGCGTTTCCTGAATCGGCTGTGGCAACCATCGCTGGCTCACCAACAGTTACGGTTACAGTAGCATTCTTTGTTTGGCCTGGATTCAGTTTATCCTCAATCTGGTAAACCAATTCATAAGTTCCTGCCGGAGTATTTGGTGCAACGTTTACTTTTCCGGTGCTTACATCTAATGTTACGTTAGGATTACTAGTTGAAACCTGGCTCAGTTTTACTTCGTTTAAGGTAGCCGGATTACCGTTATATGTATCGTTCAACAATACATTTTCAACTGCTGTTCCACCAGTATAGCCGTTAACATTTCCAGAATCGGCTATGGCAACCATCGCTGGGGCACCAACAGTTACGGTTACGGTAGCGGTTTTCGTTAGACCCGGGTTTAGTTTATCTTCGATCTGGTAAACAACCTCGTAAGTCCCTGCCGGGGTATTTGGTGCAACGTTTACTTTTCCGGTAGTTACATCTAAAGTAATATTAGGATTAGTGCTTGAAACCTGGCTTAGTTTAACTTCATTTAAAGTAGCCGGATTACCGTTGTAAGTATCGTTAACCAATACATTTTCAACAGCGGTTCCTCCGGTATAGCCGTTTGCATTTCCTGAATCGGCTGTGGCAACCAGCGACGGTGCAGAAACAGTAATGGTTACGGTAGCCATTTTAACCTGACCAGGGTTCAGTTTATCTTCGATCTGGTAAACCACTTCGTAAGTTCCTGCCGGAGTATTTGGTGCAATGTTCACTTTTCCGGTATTTACATCTAAAGTAATATTAGGATTAGTGCTTGAAACCTGGCTTAGTTTAACTTCATTTAAAGTAGCCGGATTACCGTTGTAAGTATCGTTAACCAATACATTTTCAACTGCTGTTCCGCCAGTATAGCCGTTTGCATTCCCTGAATCGTTTGTGGCAACCAGTGCAGGAGCACCAACAGTTACGGTTACAGTAGTCGTTGTTTTCTGTCCAGGGTTCAGTTTATCTTCAATCTGGTAAACAACCTCGTAAGTCCCTGCCGGGGTATTTGGTGCAACGTTTACTTTTCCGGTAGTTACATCTAAAGTAATATTAGGATTAGTGCTTGAAACCTGGCTTAGTTTAACTTCATTTAAAGTAGCCGGATTACCGTTGTAAGTATCGTTAACCAATACATTTTCAACTGCTGTTCCACCGGTATAGCCGTTTGCATTTCCTGAATCGGCTGTGGCAACCAGTGCTGGTGCAGAAACAGTTACGGTAACGGTAGCAGTTTTCGTTTGACCAGGGTTCAGTTTATCTTCAATCTGGTAAACTACTTCGTAAGTTCCTGCCGGAGTGTTTGGCGCCACGTTTACTTTTCCGGTAGTTACATCTAGAGTAACGTTAGGGTTGGTAGTTGAAACCTGGCTTAATTTAACCTCGTTCAAAGTAGCCGGGTTGCCGTTGTAGGTGTCGTTTGTTAATACATTTTCAACTGCGGTTCCGCCGGTATAGCCGTTTGCATTTCCTGAATCGGCTGTGGCAACCATCACTGGCTCACTAACAGTTACGGTTACAGTAGCATTCTTTGTTTGGCCTGGATTCAGTTTATCTTCAATCTGGTAAACCACTTCATAAATTCCTGCCGGGGTATTCGGTGCAACGTTCACTTTTCCTGTGGTTACATTCAAAGTGACGTTAGGGTTAGTGGTTGAAACCTGGCTTAGTTTAACCTCGTTCAAAGTAGCCGGGTTGCCGTTGTAGGTGTCGTTTGTTAATACATTTTCAACAGCGGTTCCACCGGTATAGCCTTTTGCATTTCCAGAATCGGCTGTGGCAAGCAGTGCAGGGGCACCAACAGTTACGGTTACGGTAGCAGTTTTTGTTTGACCAGGATTCAGTTTATCTTCAATCTGGTAAACCACTTCATAAATTCCAGCAGGAGTGTTTGGCGCCACGTTTACTTTTCCGGTATTTACATCTAGAGTAACGTTAGGGTTTGTGCTTGAAACCTGGCTTAGTTTAACTTCATTTAAAGTAGCCGGATTACCGTTGTAAGTATCGTTAACCAATACATTTTCAACTGCTGTTCCGCCGGTATAGCCGTTTGCATTTCCTGAATCGGCTGTGGCAACCATCGTTGGTGCAGAAACAGTTACGGTAATGGTAGCAGTTTTCGTTTGACCAGGATTCAGTTTATCTTCAATCTGATAAACCACTTCGTAAATTCCTGCAGGAGTATTCGGCGAAACGTTTACTTTTCCGGTATTTACATCTAAAGTAACGTTAGGGTTTGTGCTAGAAACCCGGCTTAGTTTTACTTCGTTCAAAGTAGCAGGGTTGCCATTGTAAGTATCGTTTGTTAATACATTTTCAACAGCGGTTCCTCCGGTATAGCCGTTTGCATTTCCTGAATCGGCTGTGGCAACCAATACAGGCGCACCAACAGTAACGGTTACAGTAGCGGTTGTTTTCTGTCCAGGGTTCAGCTTATCCTCGATCTGGTAAACCAATTCGTAAGTTCCTGCCGGAGTATTTGGTGCAACGTTCACTTTTCCGGTATTTACATCTAAAGTAATATTAGGATTTGTGCTTGAAACCTGGCTTAATTTAACTTCTGTTAATGTTGCAGGGTTACCATTATAGGTATCGTTAGCCAATACATTTTCAACTGCGGTTCCGCCGGCATAGCCGTTTGTATTTCCTGAATCGGCTGTGGCAACCAGTACAGGCGCACCAATCGTTACGGTTACGGTAGCAGTTTTCGTTTGACCAGGATTAAGTTTATCCTCGATCTGGTAAACCAATTCGTAATTTCCTGCCGGAGTATTCGGTACAACGTTTACTTTTCCGGTGCTTACATCTAATGTTACGTTAGGGTTTGTGCTAGAAACCTGCCTCAATTTTACTTCATTCAAAGTAGCCGGATTACCGTTGTAGGTATCGTTAACCAATACGTTTTCTACCGCGGTTCCGCCGGTATAGCCGTTTGCATTTCCTGAATCGGCTGTGGCAACCATCGCTGGCGCAACAACAGTTACGGTTACAGTAGCAGTTTTCGTTTGACCAGGATTCAGTTTATCTTCAATCTGGTAAACCACTTCATAAATTCCAGCCGGAGTGTTTGGCGCCACGTTTACTTTTCCGGTATTTACATCTAATGTTACGTTAGGATTAGTAGTTGAAACCTGGCTTAGTTTTACTTCGTTTAAAGTAGCCGGATTGCCGTTGTAGGTATCGTTTAACAATACATTTTCAACTGCGGTTCCGCCGGTATAGCCGTTTGCATTTCCTGAATCGGCTGTGGCAACCAGTACAGGCGCACCAATCGTTACGGTTACAGTAGCTCGTTTTGTTTGGCCAGGGTTTAGTTTATCTTCAATCTGGTAAACCAATTCGTAAGTTCCTGCCGGAGTATTTGGTGCAACGTTCACTTTTCCGGTATTTACATCTAAAATAATATTAGGATTAGTGCTTGAAACCTGGCTTAGTTTAACCTCGTTCAAAGTAGCCGGGTTGCCATTGTAAGTATCGTTTGTTAATACATTTCCAACTGCTGTTCCACCGGTATAGCCGTTTGCATTTCCTGAATCGTTTGTAGCAACCATTGCTGGTGCAGAAACGGTGATGGTTACAGTAGCAGTTGATGCCTGACTAGCATCTAATTTATCAACAATTTTATAAATTATCGTATAAACTCCAGCTGGGGTATCAAGTGCTACATCTACCTGGCCGGTCGTAGCATTTAGTGTTACATTAGGATTTGAAGTAGAAATTTGTGAAAGATTTACTTCATTTAAAGTTGGCGCAATAGTAGTTCCATTATAGCTGTCATTGGTAAGTACGTTGACTACTGCTACCCCTCCTATTAAACCATTTGCATTTCCTGTATCATCTTTCGCTAGCAAAGCTCCCGAAGCAACCGTTACCTTAATGGTTGCGATTGATGTTTTTGAAGCATCAAGTTTATCGGTAATGGTATAAGTTAAAGTATAAATGCCTGCCGGGGTATTTGCAGCAACATCCACTTTTCCGGTTAATGGATCTAAAGTTACTTTGCCATTGCTATCATTTGCACCAGCGGTAATGGTTACATCAGTCAATGTCGGAGCAGTAGCGGTTCCGTTATAAGTATCGTTCGCCAAAACATTTGCCACCGCAATACCACCGATTACCGAGTTGGCTGAACCAGCATCGTCTTTAGCAGTCAAAGCTCCCGAAGCAACTGTTACTTTTATAGTAGCGATTGATGTTTTTGAAGCATCAAGTTTATCGGTAATGGTATAAGTTAAAGTATAAATGCCTGCCGGGGTATTTGCAGCAACATCCACTTTTCCGGTTAAAGGATCTAAAGTTACTTTGCCATTGCTATCATTTGCACCAGCAGTGATGGTTACATCAGTCAATGTCGGAGCAGTAGTGGTTCCGTTATAAGTATCGTTCGCCAAAACATTTGCAACCGCAGTGCCACCGCTTACCGAGTTGGCTGAGCCGGCATCGTCTTTTGCAAGCAAAGCGCCCGTGATTAAATGAACCCTAACCGTTGCCTGTTTCACATTTCCCGGGTTAGCTTTATCTTCAATTTGATAAACCAGGGTGTAATCACCAACCGGGGTGCCGGGTAATACATTAACCTTTCCGGTAGCAGGATCAATAGTGATATTTGGGTTTGTAGTTGAAACCTGACTGATCGTTACATTCACCAGTGTAGCCTGATTACCGTTAATTTTATCGTTAATCAAAACATTATTAACTGCCACACCACCGGTTACCGCGCTTAAAGTTCCTTCATCATCAACCGCATAAACACCGGTATTGGTTACAGTTGGATTATCATTGCCCTCTGCTGTACCCGAAATATCAGATACATTACCGTTCGACGGATTTTTACCCGTCACCGTAGCCGAGTTACTCACAGATCCAGCTGCTTTTTCTGCCGCAGCTATCATATAAGAGGCCGTTGCCGTTGTACTCGCACCAGGCGCTAAAGTTGTAGCACCCAAAGTAATTGCACCGGTAATTTTACTATCTGTTAAAACAAGATTATTCAGCGTAACATTACCAGTGTTTTTAACCGTAAACAAATAACTGATGGTATTTCCACTGAGGTTTAATGTACCTGTTTTCACCAAAGTAACAGCAGGATTTAAAATAATATTTACATCAGCCGTCGCAGTTTTTTCCGCAGGAAGTTCTGTGGTTTTAACACTCGCAGTATTACTGATCTTTCCTGAATTATTGGTTGGATTACCGTTATTGTTTAAGTCAGCCTGAAGTACGGTATAAGTTCCGGTATAAGTCCAGCTCTCCCCTTTTTCTAAAATATTATTGGTATTTCCAATTTTTACAGGATTGTTTAAGTTTCCACCCAATAACGGATCGCTCACCACAACATTGTTCTGATTCGTATTACCTGTGTTCGCTACAGTAACCGAATAGTTAATTACGTTTCCTGCCTGATTAACCGAACTTACATTTGCAGATTTTGTAATCGATATTGACGAACAAGCAGGTACATTTACAGTAATAGTAAATGGATTGCCATCGCAGGCACCCGCAACCGTTGCTTTTGGTGTTACCGTATAAATTATGGTTTGCGCAGTGTTGCTGGTATTAACTAAAGTTTGATTGATAGTATTACCCGATCCGTTAGCTGCACCAGCTACATTAGCGTTCGGATTTACCGTCCAGATAAACGACGAAGGAACTGAATTACCTCCATTTGCTGAACTATTGATATTTTGCGTTTGGATATTATAATTAAAAGCTCCGGTACAATCCAAAGTTTTGGTATCATTAAATCCTTTCGGACTTTGATAAATCGTTACGGTAACCGAAGCCCGGGCCGGACTCTCACAACCGTTAATGGTCTGACTGGCATAATAAGTTCCGTTCGCCAAGGCAGCAGTCGAAGCTAAAGCTGTTCCACCGGTTAACTGGCTATACCACTTAACAGCTGTTCCTGTGGCAGTAAGGTTTGCAACCGTTGCGTTAGAAATTTCACAGAAAGTCTGGTTGCTGGCTGTGGGTGCAGGTGTTGTTGTAATTCCTATTGTACCACTTAAAGAAACTGCTGTGCACGGAGCAGTTTGCCCAACCGTACTCACGCTAAAATTTCCTGCTGAAGTTGGTACCCCACTAATGGTTAAAGTATTGCCGCTCTTTGAAGCCGTAAGTCCGGCAGGCAAATTATTCACAGTTACATCTGTTGCAGCGCCCGACCAGGAATAAGTGATCGGAATAATCGGACTACCTACACATACAGTTTGGTTATTTGCCCCGCCTCCAGCTACTAATCCGGCTGAAGAGTTAACAGTTATGTTGCTTGTAACGGCAGCCGGAGTGCAAGGACTAAGCTGACCTATTGTGCTTACCGTATATGTGCCACCCGAAGTAGGCGTTCCACTAATAGTTAAAACCTTTGTGGCTACATTTTTACCAGCTGTTAAACCGGCTGGAAGTGAAGTATAACTAACATCGGTAGCAGCACCACCCCAGGTATAAGTTATCGGTGTTATTGCGCCGCCGGCACAAGTACTTTGGTCAATATTTCCACCCCCGGTTGTCAATGTTCCTGCAGGGTTTACAGTGATTGCTCCTGTCGCACTTAGCGCACCACATGGTGATGTTTGTCCAATTGTTGTAACCGTATATTGTCCTGAAACAGTTGGCGTGCCACTAATAGTCAGTACTTTTCCACTTTTAGAAGTAGTTAAACCTGCCGGAAGATCAGTCACCGTTACATCCGTAGCACTGCCTCCCCAGGTAAATGTTGTAGATGCAATAGGCGATCCGGCGCATACGGTCTGAGTAGCATTACCACCTGTAACTAAGGTTGGGGCCTGATTAACGGTAATATTATATGCGGTTGATTTTGGTCCGTTTGAGCCATAAGCAATTGCAGTTATCGTTGCTGGTCCGTAATAATCTGCAGCCCATGTTACCGTTGCCGAAGCTGTACCAACATTGGCACTAACCGTCATGGCTGAAGTGCTAACTGTACCAGCATTGTTCGGACTGATGGCAAATGCCATTGAAGTTGCAAAACCTGAACTTGCCGTATATGAAGTATTTCCTGTACCCTGGCACCTCAAATTAATGCCTGAACTAAATGTTGGCGCAATAACATCAGGAGATATGTTTATGGTCACAATAGCATCATCGCAGGTAACCGTTCCGTTAATGTTCGTACAAATGGTGTAGGTAAATGTATCCTGGCCATAATAACCGCTGTTTGGTGTATAGGTAACAGTGCCATTTGCATTTTTAACAATTGTACCATGTGCAGATGAAGCCGGAACGGTATAAGAAGATAGCGCTGCCTGATTGTTAGGCTGATCATTTGCAAGTATGTTGATGTTTACCGGAGCATTTAACGTAGTTGCCGCCTGATCGTCATTTGCTGTTACCAGACTGATAAATTTGGTATTGAAAGCGATAAAAGCAGGATCACTGCTCCCACCAAGTTTATATCTTAAAACAAGCGGCTGCGAATAATTTGAACTGTTAATACCAAAGGCACTCGCATCTGCTGCCCAGATCCGGATAGGTCGGTCTGTTTTGATAAAACCTGGTTGTATTACCCCTGTATTGGGATCATAGAAATCAGGCAGCCATGTACCTATCACCGGAATAACAGATTGATCGATACTGATCTTATTCCCGACCAGATTTCCGTTTCCATCTTCAAAATATACCTGATCTAATGCACCTGTAGCCTGAGCAACCTGTGTAATCAAAATATCAGGAATACCATCACCAATTTGAGTATCATTAGTAATTGCACCAAAATTAAAACTTAACGGGGCGGCTGTTGACGGAATATTAGTGATACACGACCCCATATCTAAGCCCCTGACACCTCTGGTAAGAATCTGTGCAACGGTAACAGGTACAGAATAAGGATATATTCCACCATTATCAACACCATCTTCCATTTGACCAAGGCCTACAAAATTTGAAGCTGTTCCGGGTAGTGGAATGTTTTTAACAGGAAAAGCCTGATAAATACCAGGTGTAAAAGAAACAAGTTTCGATGTAAGCAATAAATCATTTACACCGGTAGAATAATTTATATTATTAAATGTAAATGCAAGCAGGTTGTTTTTATTATCAGGCCAAACAGGATTAATTGCCCCTTGTTTTGAAGTCCAGTAACCCTTATAATCTGTAAATAAACCAGTAACGCTATACTGAGCAGATACCCGACTAATTCCTAATACAAAAAGAAGCAAAACAAAACATAATATCCTGTTAGGTAGATTAGTTTTATAAAAAAAATGTTGTATAATTTTATTCATTCTTCCCATTGGGATAACCGGGTTTTTACTGCTTAAAATTGGCCTCATACGATGAGCACAAAATCTTCCTGAAAAAGGAGTTTGCTTATAAAAAATTTCCCTTTAAGAAATGCGGTAAAAACAGCGTATATACACTGATTATAAAACACTTTTGAAGAGATAGACACTATAAAAAAACTTCGTTTTTGAGGGCGGCAAAAGTATATTATTTTTAACATTCATACAAGTGCCAAAAAGTGCCGGTTTGAGCAGTATTTTATGTACTTCAATTGTAAAAAACTGTCTTTGCAATACTACAAAGCAAACAAAAATAGAAATCGACCTGCCTAACTCACACCTTTGACTGTCGGTCGCCGGTATGATTTTTTGACAATAATCAACAACTATATAACAAATTGACTTATTTATACTACAAACAAAATAGCAAAATGAAAATTTAAAAGAAGAAAAAAGAGGGTTAAAATGTCTTTACATTTTAACCCTCTTAATTGAAGAAAACAGGAAAATAATTGTTATTCGGATGGCTAAATTTTTGCCCTGATCCTGCTCAGCGTTTCTAACCTGATTGCTAAAAAGGACGCGATATGTTTTAGTGAAACCCTGTTAATTAAACCCGGAAAGGAAACAAGAAAACGTTTATATCTTTTTTCTGCAGACGAGATCCGGCACAAGTAAGCCCGCTCCTCTGCAGATCGGTAATACAGTTCCATCATCTTTCGGCCCACTATATTTGCCTCCGGAAAATTTTCGTATAAGAACTCTGATAAAACATGTGGTATAGCAATTAAATCTACATCCTCTAAAGCCTGAAGATACTCTTCCGAATCGCCTTCTATCCACAAATTGCGTATCGTGCCGATTACTTCGTTCTCCTTGGCTATCCATGTGGTAATTTCGTTACTTCCATCCTTAATAAAGCCTCTGACAACCCCTTTTACAATTAAAAAAAGGAATTTATTACGGTCGACCGGAGAAACCAGGTATTTATTTTTTTTATAACTAACCGGAAATGTATGCTGATTGATGCGTTTTTCAATCTCAGCATTAAGGGGATGAAATTTTTTAAAAATCGAGACTAGAGGAGAAAAGTTATTGTATTTTTTCCACCTATCTTCATCAGATAAATTAACTGTGAGCATAGAGATAACGATTGGGATAGACTGCAATTACACTGTAGAAAGTACAATCACATGGTAATTATAAGAAGATTAGAACTGAAAAAAGAATTTTTTTTCAATTTATAAAATTTTTAACATGATTAAAACACTTTTTCTACGCCTAGCCCAAACAACGCAAAATCGTATCTTACAGGGTCTTTGGGATCAAATTGCCTTAAATTTTCGGTTAACTCAACTGCAGTTAACCAATCAGTTTGTTTCCGGCTAATCAAGCCTAATAAACGCCCTACCCGATCTACATGTACATCACACGGACAAATCAGTCCTTCCGGTTTAAGGGTATTCCAGATCCCGAAATCAACCCCATGGTTATCATTCCTTACCATCCACCTTAAAAACATATTTAAACGCTTACAGGTTGATTTCTGCTTTGGCGAAGAGATATGCTTTTTTGTACGGTGCGGAAAATCTTCCAGCGAGAAAAAATAAGCCCTGAAATGGTTCAGTGCCTGCTCTGTCGAAAAATTAAGATCAGCAACAGAAGAAACCGCTATGTTATTTCCCATTGCCGAAACCTCCGGATATTCAGTTCTGAAAGTATCCTGCCGGGGAATAAAAGCATCTTCCAGGCTCTTAAAATTCTGATAATGCTGCTTAAAGAATGAAATAAAATAAAGCAGATCGGTATCATTAAAAGTACGGTGCTTAAAATTCAGCAAACGCCGCAAATCATCATCGGTGTGGTTAAGCACAAAATCGTGAGGTGCATTATCCATCCGGTTAAGCAATTCCCTGCATTTATTGATAATCGTTTTCCGCTGGCCCCAGGCCAAAACCGCAGCAAAAAAACCAGCTATTTCTATATCCTGCTTTTTTTCAAAAAGATGTGGAATACAAACCGGATCGTTTGTTATAAAATTAGGCTGATTATATTGTTCAACTTTACCATCAAGAAAATTTTTCAGCTCCAGAAATTGCATATAAGTAATTATTTAAACGAAAATAGCAGCACAACAGTAGCCACCTAAACCGGATTGAAACGGTATCCTTTTTTGTTTGCAGATTTTAATGAAGCAGGTACTTCAACAAAAAAGATTTAATGTAAAGCCGGACAAACATTAACCCTGGAATGGAACCGGCTTTACAAAAAAAATAAAAAACCGGGCAAATGCTATTCATAATGCCCGATTGAAATTTTATGCCAATGCCCTTTCGAGATCTTCCAAAAGATCGTCAATATCCTCTACCCCTACGCTTAAACGCAATAAATTATCCGTCACACCAACTTTTTCCCTCTCCTCTTTCGGAATAGAGCCGTGTGTCATGGTAGCCGGGTGATTGATCAGTGATTCTACTCCACCTAAAGATTCGGCAAGGGTAAATACTTTAAAATTAGAGGAAATCCTGAACGTTTCCGCCAGGTCAGCGCCTTTTAGGGTAATCGAAATCATACCCCCAAAACCACGCATCTGCTTTTTAGCCACATCATGGTTAGGATGATCTTCAAAACCCGGCCAATAAATTTTATCAACCTTAGGATGAGTTTTTAAATAATGTGCAATACGTTCGCCGTTTTCGCAATGGGCTTTCATCCTCAGGTGAAGCGTTTTAATTCCCCTTAACACTAAAAAGGCATCTTGCGGACCCGGAGTTGCACCACAGGCATTGTAAATAAACCAAAGGTCTTTGTACAATTGCTCATCATTGGTTACCAAAGCACCCATTACCACATCAGAGTGACCGCCAATATACTTGGTTACCGAGTGCATTACAATATCAGCGCCTAAATCGATCGGGTTTTGTAAATATGGTGAAGCAAAAGTATTATCAACCGTAAGGATTAAATTTTTCTCTTTAGTAATTTTAGCTACCCCTTCAATATCGATAATCTGCATAGTTGGGTTGGTGGGTGTTTCAATCCATGCCAGTTTCGTTTTATCGTTGATGTACGGCAACATATTTTCTGGTTTAGAAAGATCCAGAAAATGAAATTTGATGCCATATTTGGTATAAATTTTAGTGAAAATGCGGTAAGAACCACCATAAAGATCATTTCCGGTAATTACTTCATCGCCCGGTTGCAATAACTTTAATACTGCATCTGTAGCACCCATCCCACTCGAAAAAGCCAGACCGTATCTGGCATTTTCTAAAGCAGCTAAACAATCTTCCAAAGCTTTACGCGTTGGGTTGGTTCCCCTAGAATATTCATAACCTTTATTATCGCCAGGAGATTTTTGCCAATAAGTTGAGGTTTGATAAATCGGTGTCATTACGGCACCTGTTGTTGGGTCAGGCTCCTGGCCTGCATGTATGGCTTTTGTTGCGAATTTCATTTTTTTTAGATTTGAGATGTGAGACACTAGATTTGAGACATTATATTTGAGAAACGAGATTTGAGACAGGAGATTACATCTCGTCTCAAATCTCAAATCTCCCTTCTCATATCTACTTAATACGCTCTTGCGAACAATACTCTCTGAATAGATGGTTTGCCTGAATAAATGCAAACTCCATCTTCCAGTTTATTATCTAAAGGAATACAACGGATAGTTGCTTTAGTTTCCTCTTTAATTTTTTGTTCTGTTTCTGGTGTTCCATCCCAGTGTGCAGCTATAAAACCGGCTTTTGTATCCAACAGTTCTTTAAACTCTTCGTAAGAATTTGCTTCTGTAATATGTTCATCACGGTAAGCCAATGCTTTGTTAAACATGCTTTGCTGAATATCTTCCAGTAGTTTTACAATGTAAATATCCAAACCTTCCTGTGGTACAGTCTGCTTTAGTTTGGTATCCCTGCGGGCAACCTCAACAGTTTTATTTTCAAGATCACGTCCGCCAATGGCAACACGGATCGGCACACCTTTTAATTCGTAATCGGCAAATTTAAATCCCGGGCGCTGTGTATCCCTGTCATCATATTTTACAGAAACACCTAAACCTTTTAAACGCATGGTTAATTCGTTTACATAAGTAGAAATTTTTGCCAGATCTTCGTCGCTTTTATAAATCGGAACAATAACAACCTGGATTGGTGCCAGTTTTGGCGGAATAACCAATCCCGAATCATCACTATGTGCCATAATTAAGGCGCCCATTAAGCGGGTAGAAACACCCCATGAGCTGGCCCAAACGTAATCTAGTTTTCCATCTTTACCTGTAAATTTAACATCAAAAGCTTTAGCAAAATTTTGTCCTAAAAAGTGCGAAGTACCCGCTTGTAAAGCCTTTCCATCCTGCATCAGAGCTTCAATACAATAAGTATCCAAAGCTCCGGCGAACCTTTCATTAGGCGATTTGCGTCCCCTTACTACCGGTACAGCCAACCAGTTTTCGGCAAAATCGGCATAAATATGCAACATACGTTCTGTTTCTTCAATGGCCTCTTGTGCAGTAGCATGTGCGGTATGACCTTCCTGCCATAAAAATTCGGCAGTACGCAAAAACAACCTGGTACGCATTTCCCACCTCACCACATTGGCCCATTGGTTAATTAATATTGGGAGGTCGCGGTACGATTGAATCCAGCCTTTGTAAGTGTTCCAGATAATGGTTTCGGAAGTCGGACGAACAATTAACTCCTCTTCCAGTTTGGCAGTTTCATCAACTACAATATTACCATTACCGTCATTTTTTAAACGATAGTGTGTTACAACGGCACATTCTGTCGCAAAGCCCTCAACGTGAGAAGCTTCCTTAGAGAAAAATGACTTTGGGATGAATAATGGAAAATAGGCGTTCTGATGGCCTGTATCCTTAAACATTTTATCTAAAACAGCCTGCATTTTTTCCCAAATAGCATAGCCATTGGGCTTAATAACCATACAACCACGCACTGCAGAATGCTCTGCTAAATCTGCTTTAATCACGATGTCATTATACCACTGGGAATAATCTGCTTCTCTACTTGTAATTTCTTTGCTCATGTTATGTATTTGGAACGTAATTTGTACGTTAAAAAGTGTAAAATTCGATAGCAAATTTATAAATTTATGCCTACAAACGATTAAGAATTGAAATCAATTATAATTTAACGTTTTTAGACTAACTAAATAGTTAAGAATTAATTACTTTTGAAACCTGTTTATCAATATTCGTGAACACACACAACTAATATAAACACAATGAAACCAATTAAATTTTTACCCATTGTTATGATTGCTGCTGCTGGGTTGGTGGCTTCATGCTCTACATCAAAACTGGCTCAAACCAAGCCGGCTGATGATGTTTATAATTCTGTGGCGAAAGCCAGGGAGGTGGAAATTGCACCTCAACCTCAAAACCGACAAGGCCAGCAATATCAGGCCCAGGGTCAGGAAGAATACGATGAATATTATGGTACCAGTAATCCTTATTACGATATGGATTATTCGTCAAGGATTAACCGTTTTTACAATGGTTACAGTTTTCAGGGCTACTATGATCCATATTTCGACAATTATTATTACGGCAGCAGCTACGGACCATCCAACTATTTAGGTATTGGATTAGGTTGGGGTAACGGTTACGGCTTAGGTGGCTGGGGCGGAGGCTTTGGATATGGTTACGGATATGGAAGCATCTGGAACAACCCTTTTTACTATGGCAATTACGGTTACGGATGGAACAATCCATACGGCTGGAACTCGTGGGGACCTAACTCTTACTACGACCGTTATGGTTGGGGCGGTGGCGGATATTACGGCGGTGGCTGGGGTATCGGCGGCGGATACTATGGTGGTGGCGTTTATACCAACAGAGGCAGCTACAGACCAAGACCGGGAAGTAACGACAGAGGTGTGCCAAGATATGGAAATTCTAATGGAGGAAATGTTGGCAGACCAAGCAGATCCGGTATAAGTAATCCAAACGGTGTTTCTTATGCACCAAACAATAACGCAGGCAGACCAACAAGAAACCAGGGAGGATATACTCAAAACCAAGGTAATCAAAGCGGAAGACCTACAAGAAATGATGGTTATGCACCACAAGGCGCCCAAGGCAGCAGACCTACAAGAAACGAAAACTACACTCCTCAACAGCCAACCAGAACCGAAAGCAGGCCAAGTTATTCACCTCCACCATCAAATGGCGGCGGCGGTGGTTCAATTGGAGGCGGCGGCGGTGGTGGCGGTTCACGTCCATCAAGAGCAGGAAGAGGTTAATTTTAAAATCTAAACACACAAATGAAAAAAATCATCTTGGCTTCTCTAGTAGCTACAGTAGCTGCTATGGGAACAACATACGCCCAAAGTTATGCGCCTGATGCCTTCCGTTTCTCGCAAACCAATTATGGCAGCTCGGCAAGGTTTAAAGGAATGGGCGGTGCCCAAATTGGTGTTGGTGGCGATATCGGTTCGATTAATGCCAACCCTGCCGGGTTAGGTTTATTTACCAAATCGGAATTCAGTATTACACCCGAATTTAACTCAGTATCTAACGGTAGTGCAAATTTAGGAAATAATACCTCAGCAAATAAAAGCCAGCTCAATCTGAACAATATTGGTGTTGTATTTTATAGTCCGGCTGCTAAAATGAAAGGTGCTGATGTAGATAAAGGATTAGTAAGTAGCGTATTCGGTTTAAGTTATACGCGCAACAATGATTTCTTAAATAACATTAACTATGGCGGGATTAATAAGAACAACTCAATAAGAAATTCTTACGCCGAGCAAGCCAACAATTACGGCACTTCCAATAGTATAGCTGGTGATGCTTATAACAGTTATTTAATAAACAGAAATACTCCTACTTTTCCTAATCAGTATTCTGCAGAGCCATCAGGCACCAACTTTAATCAAAATTGGGATGAGGCACGTTTAGGTTCTACTTCAGAGTTTAATGTGGCAGGAGCCCTGAATTTTGGAAATAAAGTATATATTGGTGCGACAGCAAGTTTTGTAAATGTAAAATATACCAGTGATGCTACATTTACCGAATCAGGTATCCTTAATTCGTATGACGACGACGCGACTTTACCAAATGTTCCTAAATACAACGGGAATGAAAATTATAGCCTTACCCATTTCAGAAATCAGGAAACTAAAGGTGGTGGTTTCAATTTAAAATTAGGTGCTATTTTCAGGCCGGTTAGCGAGTTAAGGATCGGATTAAATTTCCAGACACCAACCTGGATGAACATTGAAGATAATACGAGTGAAACCTTACAGGCCACTACTGCCGGCAATGCGAATACTTCTCCAACTAAATCAAATAACCCTACTCAATATTATTCATTCACCTACAATTTACGTACACCTTTAAAAGCTTCTGCTGGTATCAGTTACGTAATTGCTGGTACAGCGTTAATATCTGCTGATGTGGATTATGTAGATTACTCTTCGATGCGTTTTTCTGATTCTAACGGATCTGACCGTGCAACTATTAACGATAATAATGCCTTTATTAAAGCATCATATAAAGAAGCAGTTAACTATAGAGTAGGCGCTGAGGTTAAAGTAACTAACGAATTTAGCTTACGTGCCGGTTATGGTGTAAATGGAAACGGTGTTAAAGGCGGCGATAATAAATTTTACCAAGGCCAGTATTATACTGGTGGACTTGGCTATCGCATCGACAACTATTATTTCGACGTAGCTTATCAGAACTATCAAACGAATTTTAGTTCAAGTCCTTATTTATTAGATAATTATACTGAGCCTGTTGCCGATGTAAAAAGTAATAGAAACAATGTATTTTTAACTTTTGGAGTAAGATTCTAAAATTTAGAAACGTCATACAAAAACGGCTTCAATATAATAATTGAGGCCGTTTTCTATTTACCCCTCACCACAATCTCTTTCTCCCCATAAACCACTCCCCCATCAGTTACGCCCTGTACAACAATTTTAAAAGTGCCTGTTAAATCGCCGGTATTGAAACTAACTGATGTTTCCCCATTAACCTTTACCTGATAGTTCCAATAAACGGTTGAAAAATTGATAGGCTCATTTTTATTGGTGATATCAGATACATAAAATTCTTTCGGGAGATTAATTCCTTTCAAAAGAATCACATTGGGTTTAGACTCAGGCTCCACACATCCATGGTACATCACTGCAAGTCCGATTTCATTAACATAAACCTCACCCTTTACAGGAATCTTATTTCCACTATCGGACATGTGATTGGGACAGTTTAAAATATTATTCATACAAACATAATCCCCACATCTGTTAACATAAGAATTTTTAACAAATTCAATTCTTTCATCCCTTTTTTTCGTAATCGTTACTTCTTTTAGCCTGGTGCCGGTAATTGAACTTAAGTTTTGGTTATCTTCAATCAACACACTACCTTTTACGTTTAATTGCTCTAAATTTTGCTTTACTAAATATTTCTTTATCTCATCCTCAGGATTGTTGATTTTAACTTTATACAGGTCGTATTTAGCTGTTGTCATCCCTAACCAAACAGGCAACTTCGGCTCTTTAATAACTAGATTGGCAAAGGGCAAATTAAATTTCCCTACGCTATCGGTATTCAGAAAATTCAGGTTTTCTCCGGCGATGGTTGTTAACTCTAGCGGTTTATCTAACGGCTTATTTCTTCTGGTTATTTCACCCCGGTATTCAAAGTTCGTAAGTTTTGTTGTATCATTATCTACTAACGTTTCAGGCCATTTATACCTGCTCCAGGTTTTCACCAGGAGTACATCATTCAGATAATCCTGATCAATATATTTTAACCCTATTGGGTGCTTAGGAAGTGGTTTTAAGTATTGTTGTAAATAAAAGTAATCAATAATGTTTTGATGATTACCAACCGAAATTCTATTGGCTTGTGTACAGGAAACGGATACCAGAGCTACAACTGAAGCGTTATTTTTATCAGTTACATTCAGTTTTAAGTTCACCTGATCCCTTGTGCCGTATTCTTTTTTATCTGCCGATAATTCAGTTTGATTTAGCTGATCGTAATGCGCAAAGAAAATCCTTTCGGCCATTGGCCGGTAATTGCTATCCAGGATGGTCACTGTATTTAATCCAATGGGAACAGAGTCTAATTTTAACCTTATGCTCTGGCTTTTGTTAGCCGCTAACATCAAACCGGTATGTAAAAAAATATCAGAGAAATTATGCACCAAAACATGTACTTTTTGATTGTTGTTTGCTTCCAGATGCATTCTGAAATCATTTTCAGCAATTGCAGTACCTGCCGATAAAACCACCCCATTTTTTAATATTGCCGGCAAATTATAGCTGGTATCTTCCTGCTTATGCCCAAAAAGTTTAACATTATACTTTTTTGATGATTGAGGACGGATCGAAAATGAGCCAAGTCCGGTAGAATTGCTTTGAAGGGTGTCAATTGGGATATCATTTTCATACAAGATACCTTTGGCTTTTACAACATTCCCTTCGAGGTCTTTAATTTCAAACCCCACTTTAGATAGTAAACGGTCAACCAGGTAGCCTCCTTCCGGGTAAAATTGAATTTTATAATTTGAAAGGTTTCTAACCGGAAGGTTAAACGTTACATACCTGACATCTTTACCTTTTTTAACAGAAATACGCAGCAGGTTATTGTCGGAGGTAATTTCATCCGCAGGAAAGTTGATCATCAGTTCACCGATTACACTACTTTTAGCTATACCTGAAATTAATTTTTGCTTATCCTTACCAATTTGATATTTGATCTCTGCATTTTCAACAAAATGGTTATCACCTGATAAAATTTTTAAAAGCGCTGTCCCATTTTTGCTCTGCTCATCATAAGCCTTAAAAATAGAAATATTGGCCGTTAAAGGATTTATTGTTGAAGATCTAATGGTAACAGGCTGAACAAATTCACCATCTGGCTGGTTACCTTTTTTGATATTGGTATTCGCAACAAAACGATACGAACCTCCCGGCAGCGAATCAGGTAATGTAAGCGATCCGAAGGCAAATCCTTTATCAATGAGAAATTTATCCTGGATGACGACACTACTATCCATGTTGTTGATCATCGATAAATAAAGTGTATGGTAATCATCTAAGTTGGCTATTGTTTTTAGCAGGTATCCGCTAAACCAAACCTGATCGTTATTGGTGTAGACAGTTTTGTCAAAATGGACGAACAAATTAGATTGAGTGCTTTTTAAGCCATAACGATTGAGATTTAAGGCAATACTATCCAGTTTTGGATCCTGTGCCCTCGCCTTTATTAAAAAAAGTAAGATCAGGGTAAGGATAATGAGAAATTTTGAAGGCATATTTAGAATGATATACCTAAAAATCTACATTTTAACCTGGATTATCAAATTATCGCCAAATAGTGACTAATTATAGGGTATAAAATCAATTATATTACGCCAAATAACGCTCCCCCTTTTTTACCCATTTCATTAATTTTAGCCTCTACCGCTTCCTCTCTGATTAATTCGGGTGCGTGATGAGGCTTTTTTCTGGCGTCTATAATCATCGAACCTTTACACCCCCAGTGTTTGTTGATCGTAAAATCGTTAATACCGTAAACATCGGCTGCCGGATTACTTCTTGTAAAAGCTACCCAAACCAGGTTATCAATCGTTTCGGCAGTAAACGCTGCATCATCGGCCAATATAATCAGGGGCAAGCCAGCTAAATCCTGATCAATGAGCGACATATTCAACATCGCAATTTCTGCAGCTGTTTTCTCTGGGTTAAGGTATTTATTGCCCTCTAAAACTAAAACACCCGGCATGGCAATTTTTGGCTGGTAAAAGCCATCGCTCAATTTTAACCCTTCAGGAATTTCATTCCACAATTCCCGCTTTTTATCTCCCGCTGCTGCAATTACCACTTTCGATCCACTGTTTAAGCCGTCTCCGCTGTAATCCAGCGTATCTATGGTAGTATTGGTATAAAAATGGATATCCCTCGTTAAATCAATCCGCTCTAATAGGTGTTTGATAAAATCTTCAATATGATGGGTACTGAGTTGCTGATCATCTTCTTTAGCGGCTATAAAAAGGTATTTCGCCAGGCTCAACTGGTTTTTACCCAGAATATGATTGGCAATGGTCAAAATTTCCTGTGGCCTTCTTTCCTTTAAATATGGCGTATAACGTTCGCTACCGATGGCAAAAAGTAAAGGGTGCACACCCGCAGCATCAACGGCATGAACTTCTTTTAAGCCATGTATTTCCTGCGGTATGGCGGAGCCTGTAATTTCGTGTATCAGGGCACCAAAACTGGTGTCTTCCTGCGGCGGACGACCAACCACAGTAAACGACCATATTGCATCTTTTTTATGGTACACATTGTGCACCTTCATTAAAGGAAAGGGATGCGTTAAACTATAATAGCCCAAATGGTCGCCAAAAGGCCCTTCGGGTTTATTTTCGTTGGGGTAAACAGTACCGGTAATGATAAAATCAGCATCAGCAGAAATACAAAAACCTTCATCATCGTAAAAATAACGGAAGCGCCTGTCGCCAAGTGCTCCGGCAAAAGTCATTTCCGACAAACCTTCGGGCAATGGCATTACAGCAGCTAAAGGATGCGACGGCGGACCACCGACAAAAATACTCACTTTTAAAGGCTGTCCTAAAGCGTTGGCTTTCGATTGATGCACGCCTATCCCCCTGTGGATCTGGTAATGCAAACCAATTTCTTTATCCTGAATATAATCGTTTCCGCCTAACTGAATGCGGTACATGCCCAGATTGGCGTTCAACATACCGGGTTTGTCAACATCTTCGGTGTACACCTGCGGCATGGTCACAAAAGGACCGCCATCCATCGGCCAGTTTACAATCTGCGGCAGCTGGCTGATGCTCGTTTTTAAAAATTTATTTTTTGCAGAGGGCGTTTTCAGCGGCAAAGCAGACAAGGCCGACATGGCTGAGCCTGCATATTTAAATGGATTTTTTAATGCCTTTATCGGATCGTTTCTTAACGATACCAGCTGCTGTACTTTTGGCAAAGTATCCCTGAAAATGAATTTTGATCGTTCCAACGTTCCAAACAGATTGGAAACAGCCGGAAAAGGACTTCCTTTAACTTTTTCGAACAATAACGCTGGTCCCTGGTTTTCGTACACCCTCAAATGGATGGCTGCCATTTCTAAATAAGGATCTACCTCCTCCTTAATCCTGATTAAATGACCATGCTTTTCGAGATCGGATACGCATTCTGCTAAACTTTTGTACGCCATGCCCAAAGATAAATATTTAGATTTTCTACGAAACAAAAAAGCCCTATATAAGCAGATTTTACAATAAAGCTACTTATACAGGGCTATTAACCTACTAATAACCTGTTATTTTTTACCGGCAAAAGAGCGTAACATCCAGGTATTTTTCTCTTTAAACTGCATAAAACGGTTCACCATATCGTTAGAACCATCGTCGCCGGCATCAGCAGTGGCTTCTAAAAGTTCTCTTTCTAATTCGATTAAAGTAGCCATATCATCTAAAATGGCATCAACCATGTCAAGGTCTTTCAGTCCGATGGTATCAATTTCTTTAATTTTCGATTCTTTAATATAATCTGCAAAACGGCTGTGCGGTGGTTTGCCCAAAGTTAAAACACGCTCAGCAATCTCATCAATGGTTAACTGTGCGTTGGTATAAAGTTCTTCAAATTTAACATGAAGGGTAAAAAAGTTCTGTCCTTTAATATTCCAGTGGCAGCCTCTTAATTTTTGATAATGGATATGATAGTTAGCCAGATAATCGTTTAACAGATCTACAACCGGTTTAACTTCTTTTTCGTTTAAGCTTATTTCTTTAGCGTCCATTTTATTATAATTTATGATGTATTTTTAATGTGTACCTAACAAACCAAATTTAGAAAAGTTTTGCTCAAATATTGCTTTTATACAATACCTTATTTAATAGACCGTTTAATATTCAATATTGTAGGGAACAGCAATTTTATAAACATTTGTTAATGAATATTATATCTGTAATACGAGATCAAAGTCATCTTATTTTTACGTAAAAACGAGCTACAGAACATAAGATGGTTAATAATATTATTCGTATAATTGCTCCCTTTGACTTAGAAATTTACATAAAAATAAATGCATAAAATATATTTATCTGCTGTAGTGTTATTTGCCTTAAATATTGCAAATGCCAAAGCCAACACAGCAAGAGACTCTATCGGTGTAGAAAATAATAAAGGCAAAAAACTGATCATCCATCAAACTGTAGCAAAAGACACTTATTATTCCATTGGGAGAAGGTATAATGTTTCTCCAAAGGATATTATGGCTTTTAACGAAAACAAATACCTGCAGGTTGGCGTAATCATTAAAGTTCCTACCAATGTTCCTTTTACAGGCAATGGATCATCAAGTACGGAAGTTTCTTCATCATCAGCGGGTAATGTGATAGAACATACCATTAAGCCAAAGGAAAACTTAAACATGCTGGCCGAAAAATATGGTACTACTATAAATGAAATTAAAGCCTTAAACAATTTAACGGGCAGCAACCTTAGTATTGGCCAGGTTATAAAAATCCCTGCAAAAAACGGAGAACAAACTGCCACAGCTACTCCACCAGCTCCACCAGCAAAAAATAACAGCGAAGTACCTGCAGCCAATACGCAACCCTCAGATCAAACCATGATTGAGCACACCGTTGCGCCTAAAGAGTTTTTAGGGAAAATTGCTGAGAAATACGGAACCACGGTTGAGGAAGTGAAAAAAGCCAATAACCTTTCGGGCAATAACCTGCGGATCGGTCAGAAACTGAAAATTCCGGCAACCAAAAATATCGACGAAAATAAAGTAGTTTCTACTGCTGCCATTGAAGAAAAACCGACACAGGAGAATAAATCTAGTGATACAGCGGGTACGCATACGGTTTTGAGAAACGAAACGATTTTCACCATTGCCAAACAATACGGGGTTACGGCATATCAGATCAGAACGATGAACAATCTGCCTGATAATGCGATTACCATCGGACAGGTTTTAAAAGTTCCGGGTGGCATTGTTGCTGATGTACAGGTACCAAAAGAAAAACAGGCCGAAACAAAAACAAAAGAAACTCCTGCAGAAGCAAAAGAAGAGAGTTTTATCCATACGGTAGCTACTGGCGAAAACATTTTTTCAATCGCAAAAAAATACAATTTAACTGCTTATCAGATCAGGACGGCAAATAAACTGGACGACAACAATATTAAAGTAGACCAGAAACTGATTATCCCTAAGCCACCGCAACCAAAATCGGTAAACGAAGCTTCAAAAGAAGACCAGGGAAATGAGCCTGATAGTACGATGGTTAAAGACCCTAAACTGCGCCGCGACCCAAGTGTTTATGGCTTAAGTCAGATTGAAGAAAAAGGTACAGCCGTTTGGATTGCAGATCAGGACCTTGATGGCACAAAAATGCTGGTTTTACACCGTACAGCACCTGTAGGCAGGGTTATTAAAATTACCAACCCGATGACTAACCGCACCACCTTTGCCAAAGTTGTTGGTAAATTTACAGAGAACGAATCTACAAAAGATGTTATCATTGTAATGACTAAAGCTGTAGCCGATTCATTAGGTGCTTTAGACAAACGTTTTTTCTGCAATTTAACATACAGTGCTCAATGAGTTCAAACAAAAAGCCTTTTATAATTGGTATTGCCGGCGGTAGCGGATCGGGCAAAACATTTTTCCTAAACTGCTTTCTTCATCATTTTAAACAAGATGAAGTTACCCTGGTATCGCAGGATGACTATTATATTCCTGCCGGTGATATGACACAAGAAGAAAACAAGTTGTATAACTTTGATCTTCCATCTACAATTGATAGTGAACAGTTTTTAAGAGACATTAAGCAATTGATGAGTGGAGAAGTGGTTTACAAAAAAGAATACAACTTTAATAATCCACTGGCTGTGGTTAAAATATTGGAAATTAAATCGGCACCTATTATTATTGTAGAGGGCCTTTTTATCCTTCACTTTAAAGAAATTGCTGCATTATTGAATCATACCATTTTTGTGGATGCTGATGAACAGGTAGCCCTAGACCGTCGTATAAAACGCGACGGTTTGGAACGTGGTTATCCTGAAGAAGATGTATTATACAAATGGCACAACCACGTAGTGCCCGCTTATAAAGAATACCTGCTGCCCTACCGCGAACAATGTAATAAGGTAGTGATGAACAACACCAACGAACCTGATGAAATTATCGCCATTACAGAAGATATTTCAAATGATTTAAGAAATAGTATTTTAGTAGATATACAATAAAACCACCAAAGAAGTCAAGTTTTAAAAAACTTGACTTCTTATTTATAGTAAATCGTAACGCTTTACCGATGTGGTTTATGTCCTCACAAACCACATCACTCCCTAATCCAATCTCATTTCCGGAATATCTCCTTCCACAATCAGTCGCCCGGCTGTAGATTGCTTAATAAATTCGATACTCACCCCTGGCGCACGTTCTAAAAGTTTAAAACCACCTTTAGGTAAAATATCTAAAACTGCCAGTTCGGTTATAATTTTTTTAATGCATTTCACACCGGTTAAAGGCAAGGTGCACTTTGGCAATAATTTACTTTCGCCGGCCTTATTAATGTGCTGCATGGCTACTATGATGTTTTTGGCCGAGGCTACTAAATCCATTGCTCCACCCATTCCTTTCACCATTTTACCCGGAATTTTCCAGTTGGCAATGTCCCCGTTTTCGGAAACCTCCATGGCACCCAGAATGGTTAGATCTACTTTTTGTGCACGAATCATCCCAAAACTCATAGCCGAATCAAAAATAGATGATCCGGGTAAAGTTGTAATGGTTTGTTTTCCGGCATTAATTAAATCGGCATCCTCTTCTCCTTCAAACGGAAATGGCCCCATGCCTAACAGACCGTTTTCTGATTGTAATACTACATTAATTCCCTTCGGTATATAGTTGGCCACCAACGTAGGTATGCCTATGCCAAGGTTAACATAGTATCCGTCTTTTATTTCTTTAGCGATACGCTGCGCGATCTCTTCTTTTGAAAACATAAAATTGAATTAATGAATTTTGAATGATTGATTGAATGGATAATTAAATGAGTGAATGAGTGAATGATTGAATGTTCTAATCTGCTATTCGACTTCAGACTGCCGACTTCAGACTCCGGACTTTCTCACCGTTCTCTGCTCAATTCTCTTTTCATAATCTTTCCCCTGAAAAATCCGGTGCACATAAATACCTGGAGTATGGATATAATCAGGATCAAGTTCGCCCGCCTCTACCAGTTCTTCTACCTCTGCAATGGTTATTTTACCTGCCATGGCCATAACGGGATTAAAGTTGCGGCTTGTTGACCTGAAGATTAAATTCCCTGCCGTATCACCCTTCCAGGCTTTTACAATAGCAAAATCAGCATCAAAAGCATATTCCATCAAATAATCCTTACCATCAAAATTACGTACCTCTTTACCTTCTGCCACTTCGGTACCTACACCTGCGGGGGTAAAAATTGCCGGCATACCATATCCTGCGGCGAGACAACGAGTGGCTAAAGTACCTTGAGGAATCAGGTCTACTTCCAGTTCGCCACTTAATAACTGCCTTTCAAATTCTGCATTTTCGCCTACGTAAGAAGAAATCATTTTCTTAACCTGACGCTGTTTTAGCATCAATCCGATACCAAAATCATCAACACCGGCATTATTGGAGATACAGGTTAAATTTTTGACCTGTTTATTTACTAAAGCATTAATACAATTTTCCGGAATACCACAGAGACCGAAACCGCCAAGCATAATGGTTGCCCCATCTGATATATCTTTAATGGCCTCTTCAGCGCCAGATACCACTTTATTTATCATTTTATGAAATTTTGGTTAGTCCGCTAAATTACAAATTGCCATCAAAAATGCAGCAATTATAAATTTTAAATCTACAGGGAATATTTATCGATTGGAATTAATCTAAATAACCATTACCTTTGTGCTGCAATGATTTACGAGAGAGAAGAAAACCAATTCATATTACCCACCGATCCGGAATTTCAAAAAGGAATGGGTTTTATTTTCAGCTGTACAGCCGAACACAAAAAATGCTGTGAGAAATTTAAAAAAGGTAAACGCTGCAAAAAATGCCCCGGCAATAAAAAGAAATAAGCTTATTTCGCTATTTCTACAATCTTATCATCACTTCCGTTACTGGTACAGATATAAATTTTACCTTCAGGCGATTGGCAAACAGCCCTGATCCGGCCATAAGTATTTACATAAAAATCTTTTGTTCCGGTGATTTTAGTCTGTGCATCATCTAATTTTAGCTGCATTAATTTAGTTCCTTTTAATACCGCCAATAACAGCGAATTTTTAAACTGCGGAATATAATTGTTATTGTAATAAGCCAGGCCACTTGGCGCAATGGTTGGCGTCCAGTTGATTAAAGGCTCTACCACATTATTAGCGCTGCAGAACGATTGCTCGCCACTTTCATTACAAAAACCTTTAATATTTGGCCAGCCATAATTCCGGCCTTTTTCAATAATATTGATTTCATCATCTGAATCCGGACCATGTTCTGAGGAAAATATTTTATTTCCAACCTGCACCAAACCCTGCGCATTACGATGTCCTAAACTCCAAACCGGATTATTCGGGTAAGGATTATCTGAAGGAATGGTCCCATCTAAATTGATCCTTAAAATCTTTCCAGCCAACGAATTTATATTCTGAGGATTTGCCGTATCGGAAGCGTCACCCGTACTAATGAATAATTTGCCGCCACTGATTAACAGACGCGAGCCGTTATGAATGGAAGCAGCAGGAATCTGATCTAACAATATGAGTGGACTGGTTAAATTTCCTCCGCCATAAGTATAACGCACCACTTTTGCTTTATAGGTATTTCCATAGCCGTAAATAACATAAATATAAGGATTAGCAGTGAAATCAGGATGCAATGCCATGCCCAATAAACCACCTTCGCCGTTGGTGCGCACCTCAGAAATGGTTAATAATGGCGTAATTTGACCTGTAGAAGGATTTAAACGGCTGATTTTACCTGCTTTTTCGGTAAACCAGATGAAATTATCAGGTCCGTACACCATTTCCCACGGAAGACTTAACCCGGAAACAACAACTTTTGCTTTTAATTCTACATCAGGTAGTGTTTCCGGATCTTCATTACCATTGTCAGTCTTTTTGCAAGTTGTGGCAACCAATACCACAAAAAAGCAGAGCAAGATTTTTTTCATAGCCGTAACGTTTTAGAAATAACATAGTTACGGCTATAAAGTTTTAGTTTTGGTGTTACCGTCATGGCGAGAAGGCTTTTTCAGCCGACGAAGCAATAACAACTCTTTTTATTGAAATCTGCTTAGATAGATCTCACCATTCCGCTACGCTTCAGTCGAGAAGATGATGCTTTCTTGAACAGCTTATTTCACATCTCGTGTCTCGAATCCTGTGTCTAAAACCCCTCTAATTCAAATAAACATAAGTAATTCCATCTCCCCCTCTATCCGCATGCTCATCCTCCATTCTGTTTACCTGGCTGTATTTACGCAGATACTCCCTAATCATTTTCCTCAAAATCCCATCTCCTTTACCATGAATCAGTTTAATAGACGGGAAGCCAAGCATAATGGCTTTATCCAAATATTTTTCTACTTCATGCAAGGCATCTTCCGTACGTTTGCCACGAAGGTCTAATTCGGCCCGAAAGCCCGAAACAGCATCGTTCATACGCCCGGCAAAAGAATTTGCACTGCTTTGTATCACTTTTTTTGCTTCGCGGTTGCTAACCTTTTGCACACGGTTCTTTTTAACTGTCGACCGTAAATCGCCAATAGCCAGAACCAGTTCATTCCGGTTAATTTCCAAAACCTGACCAATGGTTTCACTATCCGTAAATTTTACCAGATCGCCTACTTCAATTTCGCCTGTAACCACCACAGGCACCGGCTTTGGACGTTCTTTTGGCACCGTATTTTTAACCAGTTCACGTTGCAGGTTCTGGCGCAGTTCTTTAGTTACTTCCTTATCGGCCTGTTTTTCTTTAATCTCTGCAATGGTGTTTTCTACCAGCTTATTGGCATTTTTAATGATATTTTGCGCTTCCTGCTTCGCTTCTTTAATGAGTACCTTTTTGTTCTCCTCTAAAAACGCTTTTAACTTTTCATTTTCAGCAACGAGGTTTTTAGCTTTATTCTGCTGATTGGCCAGGCTCACTTTTGCATCATAAACGTTTTTCTTCTCACGTTCCAGATCAACCAGCATGGTATCTACCCGGTTCTGGTTGGAACCTGTTTTCTCTCTGGCCAATTGAATTACCTCTTTTGGCAAACCAATATTCTGTGCAATTTCGAAAGCGTAAGAACTACCCGGTTTTCCCATTTCTAAAATGTAAAGCGGTTTCATCTTTGCATTATCAAAAAGCATTGATGCATTTTCCAATCCCGGCGTATTCCCTGCGAACAGCTTTAAATTAGAATAGTGGGTAGTGATTACGCCTCTTACTTTTTTATTGTTCAATACTTCTAAAACAGCTTCTGCCATTGGTCCGCCAAATTGCGGATCGGTACCTGTACCAAACTCATCAATCAGCACCATTGTTTTTGGCGAGGCATGTTCTACAAAATAACGCATCTTTTTCAGGTGTGCACTGTAGGTACTCAAATCACTTTCTATTGATTGATCATCACCAATATCGGCAAAAATATTCTCAAAAATACCCACCTCACTATTCGCATCAACGGGAATCAACAAACCTGTTTGCAGCATAATTTGCAGTAAACCAACGGTTTTCATACAAACAGATTTACCTCCGGCATTCGGCCCTGATACCAAAACCACACGCGTTTCGGCATCTATATGAATGTTTAAGGGCGTAACGGTTTTCTTTTCTGCTGTAAAAGAAATCGATAACAAAGGATGTCTTGCATTGATCAGTTTGGTTTTAGGCTCTTTTAATAAACCGGGCATTTCTGCTTCAATATCTAAAGCAAATAACGCCTTGGCACGCACAAAATCGAGTTTGGTAAGGAAACCATGATAAGAAAGCAATAATGGCGAATATGGACGAAGATCATCCGTCAATGCAATTAAAATCTTAATGATTTCTCGGCGTTTATCAAATTCTAAATCGCGCAGCTTATTATTTAAAGTAAAAACTTCTTCCGGTTCAATGTAAACAGTTTGTCCTGTGGCCGATTCGTCGTGCACAAAACCTTTAAGCTTACGCTTATTCTCGGCCAAAACCGGGATACACATCCGGCCATCACGAATGGTTAAGCTACCATCGGCAACCCAGTTATTGGCAATGGCCTGCTTGTAAATCGAATCCATCCGTTTACGCACGTCCTGCTCCGTTTTTGCAATCGCACCTGTAATCTCCTGCAATTCTTTTGAAGCATTGGGTTTAATCTTCCCTTTGGCATCAATTACCGTTTCAATTTTACGGAGAATTGTTTTTTCGATGGGTAAATGCTCAAATAAAGCTTCGAGCGTGGGGTAAACTTCGGCCCGCTCTTCAAAAAATCGCAATACCGAAAAAACAGTTTGCAGGGAAGTATATACCTGAAACCACTCATCTTCTAAAAGATAAGTGCCTTCTACCCTGATTTTTTCAACCAGCGATTTAATATCAAAAAAAGTATTAATCTGTAAAGGCTCCTGGTTTTGAAGGATGCTTTTGAATTCGTTTGTTTGCCGTAAAAATTTATCAATCTGATCAAAACGGTTCATCACCTGCATCTTGCCCACCATTGTTTGTCCCATGGGGCTCAAACAATGCTTGCTGATCAGCTGCCTGATCTCTACAAAACCTAAACGTTCTAAACAATTATCGGGATATAACATATTATTTTATTGTACCAGTGCCGGCGTGGTGGCCGAAACCACCTGCATTGCCCCGGTTTTCTTTATATTAATGAGTGAATCGGCCTGTTTTTTCTTTTTCGCAATCTCAGCTGTAGCTTTTACCTTCGATAAAGAATCGGGTTTCATTTTTTTTCTGATCGCGAGAGAATCGGCCTTAAACTTCTTCGCAATCACCAGTGAATCGGCTTTAAATTTCTTTTTCTGGATCATTTTATCCGCTATTTCTACCGCTTTTTTCTGCTGGGTTAAAGATTTCTGTATGTTTTTGTACATCAGTTCAAGCTCCTTCGGATTGGTATTATACCACACCAGACTTTTATTATACGCCGCAGAATCTATTCCGAATTTTTTATAAATTCCTTTATAATATGCTGCTGCCACCTTTTTAGCAGAGTCTGCCACATAGATGCTAGCTATGTAGCCATCAACAATATGCATATCATATAAAATCTTTTCCATCTTATCAGGTTTAATAATGTCATCAGGTATGCCCGGTTTGCAACCAAACCATAATATAGCTGTCATTAAAACCCATATTAATCTCTTCATGCTTAATTAAAATATTATTTTTTGCCCAAATTGCAGCAAGGTTATTAATTTTACCAAAAATAGTTATAAATGAGCATAGCTGATAATCTTAAAAAATATAAAAGCGAAGTTGAATCGGACGGGGTAAAACTGATTGCAGTTTCAAAAACACAACCAATAGAATCAATTTTAGAAGCATATAACGCCGGACAGCGCATTTTTGGAGAAAACCATGTACAGGAAATGGTTGAAAAGGAAGCCCAGCTCCCTAAAGATATCGAATGGCACCTCATCGGCCACCTGCAAACCAACAAAGTAAAATACATTGCCCCTTTTGTTAAACTCATACATGGAGTTGATAGTTTAAAACTGCTGCAGGAAATTGATAAACAAGCCGCAAAAAACAAACGCGTAATTGACTGTTTGTTACAGGTTTACATTGCCGATGAAGATACCAAATTCGGGCTTGGTTTTGATGAAGTGATTGAATTGCTACGCGACGAAGCATTCGCCGGATTAAAAAACATCCGTATTGTAGGTTTAATGGGCATCGCTACCAATACAAAAAACGAAAAACAGATTACTGTTGAGTTTAACGAATTAAAAGTATTTTTTGATGGTATAAAAGTAAGCTTTTTCCGTAAAGAGGATTCTTTTAAAGAAATATCAACAGGAATGAGCGCCGATTATAAAATCGCAGTCGAAGAAGGCAGTACCATGGTTCGCATTGGAAGCAGTATTTTCGGAAAAAGAGTAATTAAACATTTTAAAAACGATATTTCTGCCAATTAGTATGGATTTTAACATCAGATTTGCAACGGCAGAAGATTGCCCAAGAATACTGGAGCTGATTAATGAGTTAGCCGTTTACGAGAAGGCTCCTGAAGAAGTAACCGTTACTTTAGATCATTTTATTGATGCAGGCTTTGGTAAAAACCCGGTTTGGAAGGCTTTTGTAGCAGAAGTGGATAACACTATTGTCGGCTTTGCGCTTTATTACACCCGCTATTCTACCTGGAAAGGCTGCAGATTATACCTCGAAGATTTTATCGTAACCGAAGAATTCCGTGGAAAAGGCCTGGGCAAAATATTATTCGAAAAAGTAATAGCAGAAGCCAAAAACGGCAATTATAGCGGAATGGTTTGGCAGGTGCTCGACTGGAATGAACCCGCCATTAATTTTTACAATAAATACAAAGCACATTTAGAAAGTGGCTGGTTAAACGCAGCTTTATCTACAGAACAAATCAAGGCATTTTAATATGGATATTTTTAAGTTTGGTGGTGCCTCGGTAAAAGATGCGGCAGGTGTAAAAAACCTGGCCAATATTGTGCGCGATTACAAAAAAGGAAACTTGCTGGTCGTAATCTCGGCGATGGGCAAAATCACCGATAAATTAGAAAAGCTCACCCAGGCATTTTTAGCACAAAATGATGAGGCGCATGCCATTTTTGAAGAAATTAAACATTTTCATTTCAACATCATAGACGAACTTTTTCAAGGAAAACACCATCCGGTTTACGATGATGTAGCCAATACTTTTGTAGAAATCGATTGGTTGATCGAAGATGAACCGGACAACAATCCGGATTATATTTACGACCAGATTGTATCCATCGGTGAAGTAGTTTCGACCAAAATTGTAGCAGCCTGGTTAAATGAAACGGGTAGTAAGACACTATGGGCAGATGCGCGCAACTATATCCAGACTGATAATACTTATCGTGAAGGAAAAGTTGACTGGGCAAAAACCAATCAGATTATCCGGAAAGATTTGGTCCCGCTTTTGACCGAAAACATCATTGTAACCCAAGGCTTTATCGGCGGAACAAGTGAAAATTACACCACAACTTTAGGTCGTGAAGGTTCTGATTATTCAGCAGCTATATTTGCTTCCTGTTTAGATGCCGCTGCTTTAACCATATGGAAAGATGTTCCAGGTGTATTGAATGCCGATCCAAAGTGGTTTGATGAAACCGAAAAAATTGCCCAGCTCTCTTACCACGATGCCATAGAACTTACTTATTATGGCGCAACGGTAATCCATCCAAAAACGATAAAACCGCTTCAAAACAAAGGTATTCCGCTTTTTGTGAGGTCGTTTATCCAGCCGGAAGGTTCCGGAACTGCCATTACCAAAGAAAATAATCCCTTGCCAATCCCCTCTTTCATTTTTAAGGTGAACCAGGCGCTAATTTCTATTTTCCCGAAAGATTATTCCTTTATTATTGAAGAAAATCTGAGCAATATTTTTGAACTTTTTCATAAGCATAAAATTAAAATCAATACCATGCTCAATTCTGCAATCAGTTTCTCGGTAAGTATTGATGATCATCCGGTTCAGATAGAAAAACTGATCAATGACCTATCAGATGAATTTACCGTGAAATACAATAAGGGCCTGGAACTGGTAACCATCCGTTATTACAATCAGCAAACGATTGATCGTGTAACCGTAGAAAAAGATATTTTACTCGAAGTTAAAAGCCGCCACACCTGCCAGATGGTGATGAAGAATAAAACATAACGTTATTGAATAACATTAAACGCGTACGTCATTTCAACCGCTGTGGAGAAACCTACCTAAACAGATTTCTCCATTTCGCTGCGCTTCAGTCGGAATGATGATCCTTTTTAATAATATAAATGAACAACAAACTTTTAGCTAAATCTGTACAAAATTATATCAACGCAAACTTAAGTGCAGATGTAAATCAGATTGCTTTAGCCAAAAGTCCGTTCGAAGGCGTAACTTCAGCCGAATTAGCTACACAGATTACCGCAAAAAAGAAATCGGAGAAGAAATTACCCACCTGGTTCAATACCGAAAATATTTACTACCCGCCCGTACTTTCTATAGAGCAAACATCTTCCGAAGTTACAGCGAATTACAAATCAAAGCTGGTCAAAGGAAATACTTTAATCGATATTACAGGAGGTTTTGGCATAGATAGTTATTATTTTTCTAAAAAAATACAAGAAGTTATCCACTGCGAAATCAATCCTGAATTATCGGTAATAGCACAGCATAATTCAAATGCATTAGAAGTAATAAACATCACATTTAAATCAGAAGATGGCATTGCTTATATTCAAAATATTGACAAAGCATTCGATACTATTTATGTAGATCCTGCTCGTAGGGCAGAAAAAGGCAAGGTTTTTATGCTGAAAGACTGTAGTCCGGATGTAGTGGGTAATTTGGATACATTGTTAAAAAAATCATCGAGGATTATTATTAAAACGGCTCCATTACTTGATATTTCTGCTGGCCTAGCCGAGCTGAAACAAGTTAGCGAAATTCACATTGTGAGCGTGAAAAATGAATGTAAGGAGCTTTTGTGGGTAATAGATAAGGGATTTGATCAAGACACCAAAATTATTGCAGCAACTTTAAATAATGGAATTGAAAAAGATTTTTCTTTCTACCGGTCAGCAGCCAACGGAGCTGTTCAATTTGCAGAAAAATTAAATATTGGCGATTTTCTGTACGAGCCAGATGCGGCGCTTTTAAAGTCAGGCGCTTTTAATTTAATCGGATCAACTTATAATCTCTTAAAACTGCATCCTCAAACGCAGCTATTTACATCTGATGCGATAAACAAGGTATTTGCGGGTAGGATATTTAAAATAGATGCAATACTGAACACCACTGAACTCAAAAAAGCAGGGAATTTAAGAGGTAACGTGATTGTCCGTAATTACCCTGCAAAAGCAGAAGAACTGGTTAAGAAATATAAAATCAAAGCAGATCAGGAACAGTTTTTGATTTTCACCAAGGTTGCCAACGGAGAAAATGTAATTTTAAAAGCGTCGATTATACAGTATTATTAGCTGTTATTCTAGGTATGACCCCTCAATTATCGTCATTTCGAGCGGAGTGCAACGCAGCCGGGAACCACAAAGTGCTCAGCGAAGCTAAACCCGAGATAGATCTCTCCCCGCCTGTACGGGCAGGCATTCCAGTCGAGATGATGGCCATTTAATTGAACTGTCATTCTGAACGCAGTGAAGAATCTTTAATATACAAAATATTAAATTTAAATCCAGCTAACTTTTTTAGGAAAGCAGGTTCAGAAGCTTTTGGGATACCACAGTCCCGCTCCCGCTTCTGCCGATGAAAATATCGGCATCTCGCTAAGATCGGGTTTAGCTTGCTTAAATAGTACAGCTGTTGTTTGTAAAATAAACCCGACAGACAGCGTTATCCCGATTTAAGTATTATATTTTATCCTTAGCGCATTTCAATCGGGATTAAGCAAATGGCGGGACTAGCGAAACCGAAGTACTACTGCTGCTGCTTTTCAAAAAACAAAACAAAATTAAATTAAATAACTCTAGTTATAAGTGCCCCTGAACTTAATCAAGAACTTGCGGGTAGTGAAATCCTAACTAAATGCCAATTGACCTTTATGTAAAGTAAAGTCCGGAATACCGTATTTCATCGGCCAGGGATTCTTCACTAGGTTCAGAATGACAATACTATTAATGCAAAAAGCCCTTCTTTCGAAAGGCCTTTTGCAGGGATGAAGAAATAATCTTTATGTGATTTGCTTAAACTTTCTTAACGTTTACTGCCTGTAAACCTTTTCTGCCTTCAGCTACTTCAAATTCTACTGTGTCGTTTTCTTTCAAGCTTTCGATTCCACCTAAAACATCTTTAAAATGTACAAATAAGTCTTTATTGTCTTCTTGCACAATAAATCCAAAGCCTTTTTGAGTGTTAAACCACTTAACTTTTCCGGTTGCCATAAAAAAATAAAAAATTGTATAAAATAAATAAACCTTTTACGCTTTGATCAGCATTTCATTCAACCAATTGACTCTTAAAAATGGGATAAACAATCAGTTTGAGCGTTAATATTGAAACAAAACTATCAAATATAATAATTTACGCCTATAATGCAACCCCTTTTTGGCCGTTCAACAAGAATGTTGCGTTTCAAAAAAGGAAATCGCAAAATTATTTATTCGGTTGAGGTGTTGTACGTAAATAAGGTTTAATTACCTGGTGTCCTTTCGGAAATTTAGCCGGAATATCCTCGGTTTTGATGCTGTTAACCACAATTACATCTTCTCCATCCTTCCAATCGGCAGGAGTAGCTACGCTATAATTGGCCGTAAGTTGTAAAGAATCGATTACCCGCAATACTTCATTAAAGTTTCTGCCGGTAGAAGCTGGGTAAGTAATAATCAATTTAACTTTTTTATCGGGACTGATGACGAACAATGACCTTACCGTTAATGTTTCTGAAGCATTCGGGTGGATCATATCATAAAGGTTTGCAACAGTTTTATCCGGATCGGCAATAATCGGGAATTCAACAGAAGTATTTTGCGTTTCGTTAATGTCGTTGATCCAGCCTTTGTGCGATTCGGCAGAATCGACACTCAGCGCCAAAACTTTAACGTTTCTTTTTTCAAATTCACCTTTTAATGCCGCTGTTCTGCCTAATTCTGTAGTACAAACTGGGGTATAATCTGCAGGGTGAGAAAACAGTACGCCCCAGCTGTCACCTAAATATTCGTAAAAATCGATTTTCCCAATAGAAGTACTGGCCTGGAAATTTGGTGCGGTATCGCCTAGTCTTATGCTCATAATATGATAATTTTTAAGTTGATTAAAACAAATCTAAACAATAGTATAGTAAATACATAGGCATTATATTATTTTAAGACCTCTAAATTACAATTGCAATAAAAAACCCTGAAGATTTTCGATCAACAGGGTTTAAGAATATTAATTTGTTTGGGGGTTTTAACTAGTAGGCTTTAATCATAAATACATAATCCTGTATTTTTTCGATCTGCTTGGTGCGTTTTAATCCTGAAAGCAAGCTCTTTTTATTAGCTGAGAGCTTATTTGTTCCTAAAGAATCCTGAGGGATTGCCCTCATGGCTTCTAAAATATATTTTGATTTGATTGCGAATGCAGCACCTTCAGTCTGATCCGGTTTACCACTGATAATCCCCACTAAATTTCCGTTATTATCTAAAACCGGTCCGCCACTATTACCCGGGTTAACCGAAATAGCCACCTGATATTGAGTAGTATCGCCAATAAAACCGTTTTTCGAGCTCACATAACCTTCTCCAAGTACCGCATCATCTTTTGGATAACCCAAAGTATAAACCATTTCGCCAATACTGCTCATGCTTCTTTTAATGGTATAAGGTATAGATGATAAATTACTGAAATGTTTATCGCTGATTTTTAAGATGGCAATATCATTCTGTGGATCGGTATAAACAGATTTTACTTTAAACGATTCGCCTTTACTGTTCTGTACATATAAAGAATCGGCACCATTAATAATGTGAAGATTGGTTAAAATATAACCATTGGTAGAAATGGCAAAACCTGTACCGCCAAAACTATTCTGAACACTCGGCTTATCAGATGTGGTGGTATTGTTATTGATTTTCCTGATCAGGCTGTTTTGCGTTTTTATGGCTTTATTTACCTGATTGCTTAATTGCCTGTAATGTTCTTCCTGTTTACTGCTATGCTGGATAGAATAAATAGAAACCAGTGAAAGTATTAAAAATGAAGCGGCAACGGCAATGGCAGATTTATGTTTGCGCCATAACTGCACCACACGCGATGGATGCGGCCTTAGCGCGTTGGCCAAGCTTTCTACATCAATTTCTGCATGGATCTGGTTCAATTGTTCCTTTAAACGCAACTGCCCGGCAAACGTTTCCATAGATTCTAAAAAGAATTTATGCGAAACTACTTTATGATCTACTGTGGCATCATTACGACGTAACTGTTCAAAAGCTTCAGTTTCCTTTGCATTAAGTTTACCTAAAAGATAATCTTCAATAATTGCATCTAACTCCAAATCGTTTCTCATTTCAATTATTATGGTTGAAAAAATATTTTCTTTAACCTTTGCAGGCATTTATATTTCTGCGTTTTTGCATTATCGGTATTGGTATAACCAAACTTCTCGCAAATATCCTGCATGGATAAATTGTGGATATAAAAATCCTGAATAATGGTTTTACAAGGTTCTCCGAGATGATCGAGTGCCGATTGCATTTTTACAAATGCGGCATCTTTTTCTTCGTGTTCTTCTACATCTTCCTCAACGGCAAACACATCTTCATAATCGGTAATGTTGCCTGCCTTTTTACTGTTCAGGTTAAGTTTCTTTAACCAGATACGCCGACAAACCGAATAAATGTAGGTTTTAAGTTTGCTGCTCAGCTCAAAGTTGCCTTCCTTAATTTTGTTATATAAAATAATAATGGCCTCCTGGTAAACATCTTTTGCATCATCTTCATCACCATTATTGTTCAGGATAAACTGCAAAACCATTGCATAATAAGCCTTGTATAACTTGTTAAGTGCATCTTCGGAGTTATTTAGAATACCTAAAATAACCTCTCTATCTGTTGGAACTGAACCTTTTAAACTGTTATTCACTAGTTAATACATTTTTCGGTAAATAGTAACCCAATATTAGACAAAAAAATATTTATAGCTACTATAATTGCTTAATACAAACTTAAGCCCATCGGTAACCCAAAAGGCCGGATAAAAAATATTTTAACTTTTTTTCTGTTTATCGGGTTACCTTTCTACCTTTGCGGCATTAATAAGAAATTAATTACTTTAAAAAAATTCAAAAATGAAAAATGCATTCAAATTAGGCTTTTTAGCTTTAGCTTTATCTTTATCAGTTGTTGCTTGTAACTCAGAGAAAAAAGCTGAAGGAGCTGATACTACTTTAACTGATTCTTCTACTATCGTTACTGATACTACTGCAAAAGATACTACAGTTAAAGATTCTACAGTTAAAGATACTACTGTAAAAGCTACTACAACTACTACAGAAGAAGTTAAACACTAGTCTAACTTTATCATAAGAAAACGCCTTGAAGCAAGCTTTAAGGCGTTTTTTATTTTTATTTTATTTTTTTTTATTTTTTTGGGTTACCTTTTTTAATAATCAGTATTAACAGGTAAATTAATTAATTACTTAAAAAATATTCAAAATGAAAAATGCATTCAAATTAGGCTTCTTAGCTTTAGCTTTATCTTTATCAGTTGTTGCTTGTAACTCAGAGAAAAAAGCAGAAGGTGCTGATACTACAGCTACTGATTCTTCAACTGTTATCACTGATACTACTAAAAAAGATACAGTAGTTAAAGATTCTACAGTAAAAGATACTTCAGTAAAAACTACTACTGAAAAAACAGAAGTTAAACACTAGTTTAAATAACATAAAAAAAACCTCCCAGATGCAAATCGGGAGGTTTTTTTATTTTAACCCCCATATGAGGGTTACCTTTCAGGTATTTGGGTATTAAGAGTATATATTAACCCTAAAACATATATCAAAATGAAAAATGCATTCAAATTAGGCTTTTTAGCCATGGCTTTATCTTTAACAGTTGCTGCTTGTGGTGGTTCAGACAAAAAAGCTGATGGCGCTGATACAACAGTTACAGATTCTTCTACAATTGTTACTGATACAACTAAAGTTGATACAGTAGTTAAAGATTCTACCGTAAAAGACACTACAGTTAAAGCTACTACTACTAAAGAAGAAGTAAAACACTAGTTAATTTAACTAAATATTATAAAAAAGGTCGCGATTTTTACATCGCGACCTTTTTTATTTAGAAAAACCGGGTTACTTTTTAATTTTTCTGGTATTAATTGGTAATTAATTAATTTTTAAAACCAAACCAATCAAAAAAAATGAAAAATGCATTCAAAATGGGCTTTTTAGCACTAGCTTTATCTTTATCAGTTGTAGCTTGTAAATCAGAGAAAAAAGATGGCACAACCGATTCATCTACAGTTGACTCTACAGTTGTTGATACTACCGTTAAAGATACTACTGTAAAAGATACAACCGTTAAAGACACTACAGTTAAAACTGATACTACTGCTGTTAAAAAATAGTTTTATCAAAGCATTTGAAAAGCCTTAGTTAACCTAAGGCTTTTTTTTATTTGGGTATCTAGACCTTAAAATCCATCAATTGTAGTAAATTTGCGGCAAAAATATAATCCGCATAATGAATTTAACATCACTACAAGCTATTTCACCTGTTGATGGTCGTTATAGAAAAACAACCGAAAGTTTAGCTGCTTACTTTTCGGAAGAAGCATTGATTAAATATCGTGTTTTTGTAGAAATCGAATATTTTATCGCACTTTGTGAGATCAACTTGCCTGGCTTGGAAAGTTTTGATAAAAATCTTTACGCCGGATTACGTAAAATACACGAAAATTTCTCAGAAGCTGATGCGCTGGAAATAAAAGAGACTGAAAAAGTAACCAATCATGACGTTAAAGCGGTAGAATATTTTATCAAAAGCAAATTCGATGCACTTGCACTTCAAAATTATAAAGAGTTTATCCATTTTGGCCTAACCTCTCAGGATATTAACAATACTGCCATACCATACTCTATTAAGCTTGCCTTAAATGAAAGTTATTATCCGGCGATCGATACCTTGATCGAAAAAATAAATGCACTGGCAACTGAATGGAAAGATATTCCGATGCTGGCACATACGCACGGTCAACCGGCCTCTCCTACTAAACTTGGAAAGGAATTTTTGGTTTTCGCAGAGCGCTTGAGTATTCAGGTAGAAAGTTTAAAAGCCATCCCGAACAGCGCAAAATTTGGTGGCGCAACCGGAAATTTTAACGCACACCATATTGCCTATCCACAAGTAAACTGGGTTGATTTTTCAAATGAGTTTGTAAACAACACTTTGGGTTTAACCCGTGCGCAACATACTACACAAATTGAACACTACGATCAGTTTGCGGCACAATGCGATGCCCTAAAACGCATCAATAATATCATTATCGATTTGGACAGGGATATCTGGACCTATATCTCGAAAAATTATTTCAAACAGAAAATTAAGGCAGGAGAAATCGGTTCGTCGGCTATGCCACATAAAGTTAACCCGATTGATTTTGAAAATGCAGAAGGTAATGCAGGTATTGCAAACGCCTTATTCGAGTTTTTTGCTGCGAAATTGCCTATTTCGCGTTTACAAAGAGATTTAACCGATTCTACTGTTTTAAGAAATATTGGGGTTCCATTCGGTCATACTTTAATTGCCATTAATTCTACTTTACGCGGCCTGAATAAAATTTTATTAAATGAAGCAGCTCTACATGCTGATTTAGATGATAACTGGGCAGTTGTAGCAGAAGCCATCCAAACGGTGTTGAGAAGAGAGAACTTTCCTAATCCTTATGAAGCTTTGAAAGAACTTACCAGGACCAATTCAAAAATCAACGCAGCCAGTATTGCTGATTTTATTGAAGGACTTGCCGTTTCGGAAGAGATAAAAGTGCAATTAAGGACCATCAGCCCTTTTAATTATACCGGCGTTTTTTAACCTGATTAAATTGACGTTAAGCAGACAGCAGTTAAAGGTTTTATTAATGACTTATTGTTAATTTTGTTTATTCAAATTGATTAAGACATGACGATTAACGTATATACAGAACAGACTCCAAACCCAGCTACCATGAAATTCATGGTAAATAAGCTGTTAATTAATGGCAGTGAAGATTTTGCGACTAAAGAAAGTGCAGAACACTCTCCGTTTGCTAAAGAGTTATTTAAGTTCAACTTTGTTTCTGGTGTGTTTTTCGCCAGTAACTTTGTTACTGTTACCAAAACAGATGATGCTGAATGGGCTGATATTGAAGCCATTTTGAAAGAATTTGTTAAAGGAGCGGTAGAATCTGAATTGAAAATTAAAGAAGCAACTGCTGAAGAAGCTCCGGCTTTTGAAGGTTCGGAAACTGAAATTAAAATCCAGCAGATTTTACATGACTACGTTCGTCCGGCTGTTGAGCAGGATGGCGGTGCAATTACCTATAAATCTTTTGATGAAGGTGTGGTAACGGTAGAATTGCGTGGATCTTGCAGTGGCTGTCCATCTTCTACCATTACGCTTAAATCAGGTATCCAGAATTTATTACAGCGAATGGTACCAGAAGTTACAGAAGTAGTTTCTGAAGCGCTTTAAATTGCATTTTTCATAGTACATATATAGTGAAAAGGTCCTGGTGTAAACCGGGACTTTTTTTATTTGAACCTCTTTCCCGTCATCTCGACTGAGGCAACGCGAAATGGAGAGATCTGTAAAAAATGTCGTCATTGCGGGGATGAACGACGAAGCAATATTACGACGATCGCTACCTGCGACCGCATTAGGATTGCTTCGTGCCTCGCAATGACGAGTTATTAAAAATACTGCTTAATCGCAGTTAGCATCTCTGCAGTAAGTTTGCCGTTGGTGGCTAATATTTCTCTTTTTTCAAAATAATCATTTCCTCCCGAAAAGTCGAACACCTCTCCTCCTGCCTGCTGTACAATAAAACATCCGGCGGCAAAATCCCACTGTTGCAGGTTGAATTCGAAAAAAGCATCAAAACGTCCGCAGGCGGTATAAACCAGATCTACGGCTGCCGCACCAATTCTGCGTACGCCATGGCTTTTTTGCATCATTTCGGCCAGTAATTTTAAATATTGAGGTTGTTTATCAAACTGCCAGTACGGAAAGCCCGTAGCCAATAAGCTTGATTTTAAATCAGGATTAACAGAAACTTTAATTTCTTTTTTATTCATAAAAGCTAAGCCACCTTTGTAAGAATAAAACATTTCGCCCCTGTTTAATTCATAAACTACTCCGATAACAGGCAAACCATCTTCATAAAGGGCCACGCTGATGCCATAAGCCGGTATGCCATGGATAAAATTGGTGGTACCATCTAAAGGATCGATGATCCAGGTATATGTTTTACCTTCCCTGCTGATTGTTTTCTCTTCGGTAATAAAACCAGCATCGGGAATTAATTTTTCGAGATTTTGAACAAGTTTCTGTTCTGCTGTTTTATCGACATAGGAAACCATATCATTTAATCCTTTGTATTCGATTTTTTGTGCATCAAATTGCATGGCTTCTTTACGGATAAAGTTTCCGGTAAGCTTTACAATCGATATCACTTTATTGCATAGTAATTCGTAATTCATAGCTATTTAACAACCAAACATAGTTGTTGTTGGATTTAAATGAATATTTAGAAAGCAGTTTAAGCCAGTTGATTTTTGTTCCTTAAGGCATAAGCACTTAACGCGATACCGCCAACTACAAGGAAGGTAGAAATCATTTCGGCCTGGGTAAAGCGAAGACCAAAAACATGGTATTTTGAATTTACACGAATCAATTCGATACAGAAACGCTCTAAACCGTTTAAAATCATATAAATACCAAACATTAAACCAGGCGCTTTGATTTTATCCCTGATTTTCCATAAGAAAGCAAAAAGGATTAAACAGATAATTACCTCGTAAATTGGTGTCGGATAAACACCTTGGGCCAGTTCGTTACAGAATTTACCATTACAACCCGGAATTGGAATTCCTTCGCCTACCACATTATTAGGATATTTGTACGACCATAACCAATCTGGCATCCATGAAAAAGGTTTTAGGTTCGGATTTACAATTCCCCAGTCGCCATCGCCGGCTAAATGGCAGCCTATACGGCCAACAGCATAAGCCAGCATCATTCCCGGTCCACCAACATCGAGCATGTGCAGGGGCTTAATTCCGTTTCTTTTAGCAATAATTAATACTGCAGCACCGCCACAGATTAAACCGCCGTAAAAGGTTAAGCCGCTAAATGATAACAACCTTTCGATAGGATGCTGAACAAAATCATCCCAATATTCTAAATTATCAAAGAATTTTGCCCCCAAGAAGCCCCAGATCGCTGCCCAAACAATCAGGTTGCTCATGGTTTGGTATGGATGAACAGTAACCAGCGTTTCTTTTGGTTTATCGAGTTTGTGTTTATTTTTTTCAGTGTAATCCCAATAAGCAAATAAACCGGCGAAGAACAAACCACCGATGATATTTCCTTTAGCCGACATGAGTATGCCCTGCGCATCGCTAACAAAAAGCCTGTAATTTAACAAGGCGTAAACCAGTTTATAACCAATAACAAAGCCAAAAAGGCCATTCATAATCAGTTCTGATGTTGTAGCAGGTTTACCGATTACAATTGTTTTTTTAATTGGATGGAGTATGCCAAGTGCTTCTTTACGCTTAAGTTCTTTGGTAAATGCCCAATAACCTGCCACAAATGCCAGCGCCACAAAAACGCCGAAAGTATTAAACGGAAGCGGTAAATTAATGCCGAAAAGATATTCTAAAAAATGTGAAACGGTAGGAAACATACAAATAATTTGAAGCGAAGATAGGAAAGAAAGACCAAAGCTTAAAGACTAAAGTGGAAAGACTAAAGACCAGCGTTTAAAGCAGAAAGAAACAGGTTAAAATCTAAGTTTTTTTTGAAAAAGAGTGGTTCTGTATTTCATCGGTTAATACAGCCCTGCTCTACGCTTTACTCACCCGATTGAAAAAAATCGGGATTCGTGCCCGCTCCGATCAGGTTTAATTAACTTATTACACTAGTTCTTCGCGAAAATTTTAACCAGTCGATATCAACTCCATCATCCATCTTACATTTTCCATCATCTATCCTTCGAATACGCTCAGAATGACAAACAAGTTGATGTGAACTTCGGACTCAGGACTACCGACTTTGGACTTAACTAGTGATGTGCGTAAGCAGTTTCCAGTTCTGCTACTTCTACTTCGCCATCGGCGGTAATCTCTAATAGCTTAACAGCTTTTAATTCGTTAACCATAACCGGATCATATTTGGCACGTACTTTTACATAGTTCTTGGTAAAACCGTGCATGTAGCCCGATTTTTGATCGGCTTCGAAAAGCACTTCTCCTTCGCTGCCAATCTGAGATTCGTAAAAAGCCCTGCGTTTTTTATCAGATAAAATATGGAGCATTTTGCTACGCTCATTACGTTCGCTACCTGTAACAACACCTTTCATTTCTGCAGCTGCAGTTAATTCGCGCTCAGAATAAGTAAATACATGCAGGTAAGAAATATCAAGCTGATTCAGAAACTGATAGGTATCTAAAAAATCTTCTTTTGTTTCGCCGGGAAAACCAACAATCACATCTACACCAATACAGCAATGTGGCATTACCTCTTTAATTTTAGCAACACGCTCTACATACAAATCTCTGCGGTAACGGCGGCGCATTAAGCCTAAAATTTTATCGGAGCCCGATTGTAAGGGAATGTGAAAATGAGGTACAAATCTTTTTGAGGTTGATACGAACTGAATAATCTCATTGCTCAAAAGGTTTGGCTCAATTGATGAAATACGGATCCTTTCAATTCCTTCAACTTGATCCAGTGCTTTAACCAAATCAAAAAATTTATCTTCCCGCTGACCGTTACGGATACCGAAATCGCCAAGGTTTACCCCTGTTAACACGATCTCTTTTACACCGCTTTCGGCAATCATTTTTGCCCGGTTAACCACATTTTCGATGGTATCGCTACGGCTTGCGCCACGTGCCAACGGAATGGTGCAATAGGTACAAGGATAATCGCAGCCATCCTGCACTTTTAAGAAAGTACGCGTTCTATCGCCAATAGAATAAGAAGCGATAAAATTATGGTTTACTTTTTCTATATTCTGTTGATGCACAACCGCTTTAGGCTGTTTGGTTAAATCAGTAATGTATTCTACAATCCTGAATTTTTCTGCAGCGCCCAAAACCATATCAACGCCTTCAATTTCGGCAATTTCCTGTGGTTTTAATTGCGCATAGCAACCTACAATGGTTACAAATGCATTGGGAGAATATTTTAAGGCCTCTTTAACAACTTTACGGCATTTTTTGTCCGCATGCTCGGTAACTGAACAGGTATTAATTACATACACATCGGCCTGATCCTGAAATTCTACCACAGCATAACCTGCATCGGTAAATAAACGACCTATGGTTGAAGTTTCAGAGAAGTTGAGTTTACAACCTAATGTATAAAATGCGACCTTTTTCATTGAGCCTGCAAAGATACAATTTTTAAATATTAGATTGGATACAATATATTTGTTAGTGAATAACTGACAAAATACAGACTATAAATTATTGGGCACACAGATAGTTGTACCATCTTTTAAGCGCAACTCGTGCATCCCCTCCGGGCAGGCTTTTTTTTCGCATCCGGATAGAAATAATCCCGAAGCGAATAAAACAACTAAAATAAAAACTGATTTCGACATGATGTTGCTGCTTAGTTTGCGTTATACGATTTAATACAATCTTTTACAGCATCGAAACTATAGCTGTCGTCTTTTTTAAATTTTTCCAGCAATTCAGGTTTGTCGCTGATCAGGTTATATAAATTATCTTTACGCTCACTTCTTGATCCAAAAATGCGATTGCTCTTTACCTCTAAAAGTTCTCCGTTTTGTTTGCTTGCATACCAAACGATATCAACATGGTTGTTTCCAGACTGACGGTAATATTCTAACAAATCTATTTTACCCCTTACAAGCCTTTGCAAAAAATCAGGACTCTTTTTATCCGGACGTTCTTTAACGAGGTAGTTGATTTCCTTTTCGGCTTTAAAGAATTCTTTAGTTTCGCGAAGTTTAATTTTATTAAAACTATCCGTTCCTTCAGGTTTGAATCTGTAAAAACCGATAAATTGCTTTTTGATTTCCCCTTTCAGGGTGTCGTTTTTAGAAGTAATCAGAAAATCCTGTGCATTAAGTCTGGAAAAAAAAAACGCGCATAGAAATGCACAGCATAAAACGGAGCGTAAAAATAGTTTCATGATATTGGTTTGGTTTAAAGGCTAAAAATATTTAAACTTTGGCAAAATAGCAACTACTCCTGCCAGCGATAACTTTCCTGTTCAAACCCTGCCAAATCAAGCACCCTGCTGATCACTGTTCCTGCCACTTCCTCAATAGTTTTAGGTAAACTATAGAATGAGGGGTTTGCCGGACAAATTATTCCTCCTGCTTCGGTAACGGTTTTCATGTTATTAATATGGATCAGGCTGAAAGGCGTATCTCTTACCACCGCAATCAATTTTCTCCGCTCTTTTAACACTACATCCGCAGCCCTCGAAATCAGATCGTTCGATATGCCATGTGCAATACGGCCTAAGGTACCCATAGAGCAGGGAACGATGATCATGGTGTCGTATTTTGCTGATCCTGACGCAAAAGGCGCATTAAAATCGTTCTTATTATAAAAAGTAAAGTCTTTAAAATTATTGTAGTTTTGATTGCCAAGTTCGAACTGCCAAACCTCTTTCGCATTATCGCTCATTACTACCCCAACCGCTTCAATCTGATCTTTCAACACCGATAACTGGTCGAATAAAACTTTGGCATAAATAGATCCGCTCGCTCCGGTAACAGCAACAATTACTTTCTTTTTCATCATGAAACAAAAATAGGTTTTCTGGGGGGATTAAAAATAAAAAAAGGGCCAGAACATTGTTCTGACCCTACATCTACCTATGAAAAACATACCCTCGAAAGGGTAAGAACAAATATATATAAATTTTTAAAAAAATGTATGCAAGAAATGTTAAATCGTTAAAATGAGGTATTTAAATCTAAAACAAAATATAAACTCCTGATTAACAGTTCAATAATTTTTATTAAAAAGATAAAAAAACTATTTTAAGAGACAAAAACGTGACGTTTTATATAACATTATCATGAAAAATGTATTACAAATAAGTCACTTTTACTCAGTATGCCATTACATTTTAAATTCCATACCGTTATTTCGGTAATTTGGCTTTACATTTTTTTGATATTAAAATAACATTGCACTCAAAATAATTCAGGCTAAAGTGCTTCTTATTTGCGATTATCGTGATGGTATTTCTGCAAACTGCAGCGCCAGCTTTGACCTGATACGGCTTAAGGTTTCCAATCGCATACATAAAAAAGAAGCAATATATTTTAAGGGCACCCTGTTAACCAGTTCAGGATAAGATTTCATAAACCGGAGGTAACGTTTCTCTGCGGATTGTAACCTCGAAATAAGTGCCCTTTCGCAGGCTTGCAAATAATGAAGCTGGGTCATTTTCCGGCTTACATAATTCACAATCTGGTAATTAAGATATAGTAATTTTAACATCGTGTAGGGAACAGCAATAGCAACCACATCTTCAAGCGCCTGTACATATTCCTCAATGGGTTCGCTTTCATCCCAAAAATTACTAACGTTGCCAACAAACTCGTTTTCTTTTGCAATCCAGGTGGTTATTTCCTGGTTATCTTCTTTCATATAGCCCCTCACAATACCATTTAAAATGAGGTATGTACATTTATCGCGGTGCAATGGCGAAGTTATAAACTTATTTTTCTTAAAGTTAACGGGAAAGGTATGGCTATTAATGATAAATTCTATATCAGGCGTTAGATCGTGAAACAATCTATATACTTTTATCAACGGCGAAAAGCCATTAAAAGGTAGCCACTTATCTTCTGAATAAATGTTTTCGGGATTCATGTTTTATCTATTGTGTAACTGCAAACTAATCGTTCAAAAAAGAACGACAAACGAAAATATTATCTACCTATTTCTGAAACACAGATACAGGAAAAATGTTTAGCTAAAAATAATTTATCCATAAAAATAAATGCTCGCTGTAGTTTTCGGATCATTATATATTGAAAAGTTACATTAGCTCCGTATATCTACTACAATTTTGTAGTATAAATATGATGCAATCCCAGCAAATCTATTGGCAATTAACGTCGTAAAGATTATATTTGGTAAAGCGCCAATTCAATTTTATGATCAATTTAACCTCTTCATTCTTAAAAGCATTATTAAAGCACTCCAAATCGCCCCTTATTATCTTTAAAATAAAACCCGTATTGGTGGTGGTGGAGCACAATGATGCTTATCAGGCTTTAATAGAGCGGATTGGAGGTGAATTAAAGTTTTACGATATTGATGCGATCCCTAACCTGCTATCTGACAGAGAGAAAGATTTACTGGTTAAAACGGTACATAAAGTAAGCGAGCTTAAAACAAACAACAGTATAATTATTCATCCCATTTATTCCAATTCGCCAAATGTGAACTGGGAGCTGGAGTTTTCACCTGTGCTTCAGGCTGAGCACCCGGTTGAATATATTGTTTGTTCGCTTAAAGAAATCCCTACTAATGAAAATGATCTCGAACATATTTTACTCGAACTATCTGAAAGCGAAGCAAGGTTTAGGGGCTTTTTTGAACAGGCGCCGCTAGGTATGTGCGTATTACGGGGCAGGGAATTAATTACGGAGTATGCAAATGATAATATTTTAAAACTCTGGGGCAGAACCAGAAAAGAAGTAATCGGCATTCCGCAGGAAGAATCAAGACAGGAACTTGGCCTGCAAAGACAGATATTAAGCCGTGTGAAGGATATTTTTAAAACAGGCGAGCCTTTAACATTAAATGAACTTAAAATTTCGACATCTACGGCTGATGGTTACTTTATAGCCATGTACCAGCCGCTAAAAAACGATAAAAATGAAGTAACCAGCATTCTTGTTATTATTAAAGATATTACAGAACAGGTAAACTTTAAAAAGGAATTGCTTAAGGCAAAAGACATTTTAAAAATTGCTATGGATGCCTCAGAAATGGGATCGTGGAATATTGATATAGAAAGCAAAAAAGTACTTCTATCAGAAAGGGCACAGCAGATTTACGAACTGGATAGCAATAAATTAAGCCTGGATGAAGCAAAGTCGCTTATTAGTCCCGAAAATTTAACGTTTCTAACCGGCAGTATCAGAAAAGCACTGCACAACAAAGAAGCGTTTAATATCGAATACCAGATTAATTTAAACGGGATTAAAGCCAAAACAAAGTGGCTGAGAACGGCCGGAAAGGCTTATTATAACGAACAGGGAAAGGGTGTTTATATTGCTGGAGCGGTTTTGGATATTACTGAGCATAAACAGGATGAAATCAGAAAAAATGATTTTATTGGGATGGTAAGTCACGAACTTAAAACACCATTAACCGCCTTAAATGCTTATGTACAGCTTTTACAATATAAGCTTAAAGAAACCGGGAATGAATTTACTGCAGAAACACTGGATAAAATTAACGTTCAGCTGAAAAGAATGTCGTTAATGATTGATGGTTTCTTAAATGTATCTCTACTGGAATCGGGCAAAATTTTACTTAATAAAATTGATTTCGACCTGGCAGACCTGATTGAAACCATTGCAGAAGAAAACAGGGTAATTTTACCAAGTCATTTTATACAGGTAATCGGATCAGAGGGAATGATTGTAAATGCTGACCGGGAAAAAATCGGCAATGTAGTGAATAACCTGATCAGCAATGCGGCCAAATACTCAAAAAAAGAATCTCTAATTGCCATAAAATGTAAAAAAAGACAAGGTGAATTAGTGGTAAGTGTAGAAGATGAGGGAATTGGCATTAAAGAAAACGATCTTCCTAAACTGTTCGACCGGTTTTTCCGCGTAGAGAGCCAGGTTACACAAACCATTGCTGGTTTTGGCGTGGGTTTATATATCTGCGCCGAAGTGATAGAAAGGCACGGCGGAAAAATATGGGCAGAAAGTAAATTTGGTGAAGGCTCTACCTTTTATTTTAGCCTGCCTGCTCCCATAATAAGTTCTTAGCTGTTATAAATTACATAGGCTGGGCCAGAGTTTTTCTTTTTCTACCTCAACATTCATGGCAGAAAGCCCCTGGGCTGTTAATTGTATCTCAAAAGTTACCTTCGAATTTATTTCAATTTCATTGGGTATTGTGTCCAGACGAAAATGAATATCCTGACCATTTTCATCCATTATGATTCCAATGCCAAGTTCAATATTGATCTGAATAACTTCTCCTCTTCTTTTATCACTCATAAACACTTGTAAAAAACTCGACAATTATAATCAAAAAACGTAGAATTAAAAATACATAAACACATTCTTATGCACAACTTAGAGCTATACTAAAACGTTTTGTAGTGGTTAAATAAGTTAATATATCTATTATGGTTTTTCCAATCATATAAATGAACAATTCTTATGAACAAAAACAATTTTAGCTATTGAGTTAGATTTAGATGATACCGATGGCAATGAAACATATAAACCGATTTTTACTATAATTAACTACAGAAAACATAGTGATTAAGATTATTTAACACAACTCACTGCATTACAGCTTGTTATTTCCAATAAAAAAAGTTAATTTTATCAAAACAAAATGGGTTTGTAAGTGTTATTACCGAATTAATCATCCCCCTATGAAAAATCTCAATCAAACCACAGGCATTAAAGAAGAAATTATCCTATTATCCGAAGAAACAGACCGTAATTACTGGGCAAACCGTCTTGGCGTGAGTTCTGAAGTATTGAAATCGGCCGTTAGGGCCACCAGGTGCATTACACTGCATCAGATTACGGCTTATTTAAACCAGCAAAAGAAAGCAGTGAGTATTTCCTGATTTTATAAATGATCTTAACAGAGGGTCTTCATTTCAATCTGCTGGTTGAAATGAAGATCAAACTACACTTCTCATCCTCCTCTTTTGTTTTCTAAAAAACCCAATCACGCTCAATCTGTTTAATATTTTAACCTCGCCACACTATAAGCCAATAGGTTGATGGATTCCTTCGAAATTTTCTTTTGAAGAAAGCTATCTTTGATATTACTAACCGCATTTCCAAGTTTATCTTCTAACAGATCAAGCATAGCCATAATATTTTCTGGCGCTACAATTAATGATAAAATAGGGTAATATTTATTTTCGAGGTCTTTTTTCTGTGTATTGGTAGCTAAGTCCAATGTCCACTCTTCGTTTGCTGAAAAGCCATATTCGTGCCTGGTATTGTTCAATTCATACAAAAAAACTTTTGCCTGAACTTTTTGATCGTTATTTGCCATTTTTACCCGGTTTTTTGGCGAATGGATCGATTTCAGTTTTTGCCGATTTACCTTTACCGGACTGATAATCTGAGGGTGCTTTTTTGTTCACACTGGCCTCTTTCTTTTTGTCTCTACTCATGAATCTTAATGTTTATGATAAATAAGACCAATCATCATTGCATAAACAATTCGGTGGTTGGAATAAGAAATACTCATCTAAATAAGATTAGCGAATACCATAATGGTACATCAGCGAGAGAAAGAAGTAATTGTATTACTGATATAAACAAATATACATTTTTAAATGGTTAAAACAGTCATAGAAGTCTGGTTATCAGGATATATTTTATTTACGCATTAAAAAGCACCGCAAATAAAAAAGGCCTGAAATTAATTCAGGCCTTTTAAAATGTTATTAATGATACGCGCTATTTTTGTGATTGCTCAGGCGCTTTACCTATCAGATCCATAAATTGATCCAGCTTGGGTGTAATAATAATCTGTGTACGCCTGTTTTTGGCTTTTCCACCAGCAGTTGCATTATCTGCAATTGGGTTATATTCGCCACGGCCACCTGCTGTTAAACGTTTAGGATCTACAGCATATTTGGTTTGCAATACCTGCACTACAGATGAGGCACGTAAAGCACTTAAATCCCAGTTATTGCGGATATTGGGCTGTGTAATGGGCACGTTATCGGTATTACCTTCAATTAACACATCATAAGTATCGTAATCTTTAATGATCTTGGCGATTTTACTTAAAGTTTCTCCTGCTTTATCAGAAACTTCGTAACTACCTGATTTATAAAGCATATTATCAGCTAAAGAGATATAAACCACCCCTTTAAGCACCTGTACATCCACATCGCCAAGTTCTTCCCGGCTTAAAGAGCGGGTTAAATTATTGGTTAACACCATATTAAGCGAATCGCTTTTGTTTTTGGCATTTACCAGTTGTTTGATGTATTTATTTGAACTGTTAATTTCATCAACCAGCTTCGAGATATTCACGTTACCCTGGTTACTCGAGTTTAAACATTTATTCAGGGCATCTTGTAAGGCGGTAACATTTGCCCTTTCTGATGCAATCTGTTCTTCTAAACTTTTAACCCTGCTGGTGCTTCCGCTAAGTTCGCGTTGGCTATCCTGATATTTATTGCTAAGTTCCTGATTTCTTTCTCTTAATTTCGAATAAGTATCCTGAAGTTCGGCGTATTTTTTATTACTTACACAACCTGCAGCAAGGGCGAGGCCAAAGAGCATTAAAGGGATTGATTTGTATAATTTCATAATATTAATTTTTTTATTGTTAATAGTTTAACAAATTTCCTGCCGCAAAGTTTAATATGCCTCTAACCGATGTTAAAAAGCGTTAATCTTTACAGAATCGAAGCTGGCCAATGCTTTATACGCTCTTAATCCTATACTGCCCGACTGATACTGGCTATCTTTTGCAGAAAGAATAGCTTTTGCAGATCCGTTTATAAAAATATCGAAATTATCGCCCTTAGCAACAATTTTTAAGGTGTACATTTTGTTCATTTCAACAGGATATTTTGCTGAGCTCAGCACAATCCATTTTTGATCGCTCGCCTTACCTAACTGTACCGTTCCATCAACCGGGTTCAAACCAACATAATATCCCTGATAAGCATCAGGACCGATGGCCGGATTAGAAACCCGGAACATTAGGCCTGCATCGCCTGCGGTATTGATTTTTACATCGGCCTGGTAAGTAAAATCTTTAAAATCTGTGCCATTGGCTACATATTTTGAACCTTTAATGCCGTAACCACCAGAGCCGGCGTTTGAGGCTGAATTAACCTGCCCATCTTTCCAAAACCAACCACCACCATAAAAAACCCAATCTGCTGCCATTCCTTTATCAAAACTTTCTGTCAGGCTTTTATTTACTTTTTTGGGCTGACCAATTACCGGAAAGCAGCTTAAACGGATATTTTCGGATCCGTAGGGTACTAAAGTAATTTCTTCATCTTTTTCATCAGAGGCAACAGGACTAAAGGGCACATCAAAAGCTGCCACCTTGTTATAGCCTAAACCCCAGGAAGGGATTTTTTTGCCCTGAATCTTTAATTTTACAGGTGATGATGCTGCGATAAAAGGATTTTCTGGCATGGCAGATTTTTCGATTTTAACGGTACTGTTTAAATTTCCTTTAGTTAATGAAAGTCCATAATTCCATGGTGAGGCGGGAAGGATTTCATAATCGGTAAAACCAGCAACAGGATGCGTTTTGGTAATTTTATTTTCAGCCTTGATTTCTAATGCATAAACGATTGGACCACGCATTACACTTACCGAATTATTTACCTGAATTTGCGTACTTACCTCCATCGGGAAATTAAGTTCCAATTGGTCGTTATTTTTCCAATCGCGGCTAATTGAGAACATTTCTCCTGCTTTTACACCGCTTAATAGAGTTCCGTTTAATTTTATGACCGGTTTAATACTCCATGCCGGAATTCTCAAAATTAACGGAAATGATGCCGGTGCTGTCAGACCGATTTTTAACCTGATCTGTTCTTCGAAAGGGTAATTGGTTTCTTCGGTAATTTTAATTTTTTTGTTCCCGGCCACTAAAGTTTCTATTTCCATTGGACCATAGGTAATTACGGCCAGCCCCTTACCGGGTGTAGCCACCACGCTATTTTTCACAAAATACGGCCAGCCCATGTGCATATTATAGCGGCAGCAACCATAGCCTGAGTAAGGACTGGAAACGATGCCAGAAGCATAATCCTGATTAAAGCCATGTTCGCCATGTACGCTTTGTACCTGATTAGGCAAGGTATAATAAGAATGATTTTTAAAATCCCTGCTAAATTGGGCGGGAAGGGCATTAAAGGCTACTTTTTCGAGCTGATCGCCAATTTTTGCCTCGTGAATTACTTTGGCAGCAGTTTCTAAACTCTGCATCCATTCTACCACGGTACAGGTTTCTACCCCTTCAACACTGCTGGTACCTGCCAGAAATTCTGTTCCGGAGCCTAAACCTTCAGGCTGGCCGTGATCGTGCATGATATGCTGAATACCTTTTAAAAGGGCATCGCGGTTGGCAGGCGAGTCGTTCAGTTGTGCATAAACCACAGGGAATTTTAAGGCCTGAGCCACATTAACCATGTGTTTTGGCTGAAAATCGTCACCATAAAAATAAAACCCGTTATTGGTATAAATATCAATCCAGGGATAAGCCTGTTCTTTTAATTTTTCTACCAGTTTTAAGAGGTCCTTATCGCCGGTTTTATTGTAAAGCCAGATGGCAATTTCCATATTGTCGCCAGCTCTTGATTTACCCCATTCTTTTAAAGGATCGGCATCGAGATTGGCCAGTTCGTATTTAAAATATTTGGAAAGAAACGGGATTACCCTTTTATCATTTGTGGCTTCGTAATAACTTTGAAGGGCATACATCATGGGCATACGCGGCCACCAGTCTTTCATTTTTGGCGGACCGAACAAACCATTTGGCTGCTGATTATTGAGCGTCCAATCGATATATTTTTGTGCTTTAGCTTTAAGCGCAGGATCATCTAAGGTATAAGCCAGAGCTACTAAACCTTTAACATAGTAAGGTACCCGCTCCCATCCGTTACCATCTCCGCCAAGCCAATCGGTATTTTTACCCAGGTTATCTTTCTCCGGATATAGTTCTTCGGCCATTCCTGTTGCGCCATCGCGCTGTTGCTCGAGTTGTTTTAATAACCACCCTTTGGCTTTTATACTGCCGAGCGGCAATTGCACATAAACCTGTTGTTTTAATGGCGCTTTATTAAATTCGGTTAAATTTTGGGCTTGTAAATTTTGAAAAACTAAACTGGAAATCAGAAAACAAACTGGTGTTACTATTCTCTTCATAAAAGGATTATTGGTTAGATAATTATTTCTATAAAACTAACAAATATAGGCGAATAATAAAACGATTTAGTAAATATCCAAGAAGGTAAATAAGTAATTGATAATCAAAAAATTATCATAAAAAAAAACAAAACCGACAACTTATATTAATAAATTGCCGGGCTTTATAAAAAGTTATTTATAAAAATTATTTTTTGCCGAAAGTGATGCCTTGCCAGGTATCCGTTCTGAACGGTGATGCCGGAAGCCCATCACTTGTAACAAGATTTGCTACGGGATTATTTCCCCATGCATAGCGCACAGCAACAGGATTTGCAACCTGATCGCTGCTTACTACAATCTGATTTCCCTGGATACTGGCTTTTGCCCAGTGAAATTTCTTATCTGCCCCTGCAATGGCAAAACCGGTAAGGGCTGCACCATCTGCTACTTTTATTCCATTTTCGGTATTGCTAAAGGTTAAACGGATCTGTTTTCCTTCAACTTTAGCAGATTGGTAAACCGGCCCTGAATAGTTATTTTTCTGACCGTAAGTTTTAGCCAGTGCGATCAGGCCGAGTCTTCTTCCTACTTCCTGTTTGTTTTTAGGGTGAATATCTTTTGCGTCGCCAATATCGATAATGGTTGCCATGCCGGTATTTGGTAAAGTTAGTGTTCTCTGTTGTGCCTCCCTAAGTTCGGCCCAGGTCGATTCTACAGGAGCATTATCTACCTGCATGTAATTGGCCAACTGTACAAAATAGAAAGGAAAATCGCCCTGCCCCCATTTCTGGCGCCAATCTTTAATCATTACAGGAAATAACTCACGATATTGATAAGCCCTATCGGCATTGCTTTCTCCCTGATACCAAATGGCTCCTTTTATTGAAAACTGTATAAAAGGATGAATCATGGCATTATATAAAACAGTTGGTCGGTTGGGTCCGCTTTCGTCGGCAGGTTTTGGTCCGATGTTATTAAAATTGAGTCCAACTTTATATTTCCAGTCTCCCGTAAGTGAAATTTGCCCGCCAGCGTTATTTGTTAAATTTAAATTTTTGCCTTCGCCATAAATTCCGCCGCCGCCACCACTATCAAAAACGCGCACGGTAATGATATTTTCGCCGGGTTTGAGTAAATCAGCTGGTATTGTATAGGTTCTTCCTACATTATAACCAACGGTTTCGCCAACTTTTACACCATTTACGTAAGTGATGTCGTTATCATCAATAGTACCAAGGTTAAGTTTTATACCGCTTGTTTTCCAATTTTCAGGAATATTCACCTTTTTACTGAACCATACAATGCCATCGAAATTTTTGAGTGCTGCCTCTTCCCACAAAGTTGGTAAAGTCATGCTTTTCCAGTTGGTAGTTTCTGCTGCAGTCCATTTAAGCTGTCCGGCATGATATCCGGAATCCTTTTCTGTAGTCATTTTAACCCAACCAGCTATTTTTTCATCGTATGAAACTGTTGAAGAATTTTTAGCGGCTTGCTGGATTTTATCAACGGCTGCAGAAAAATCAGTCATTTTTTTAAGCGATTCAGCGCTGGTCCAGGCTTCTGCAATGGTACCACCCCACGAGGTATGGATTAATCCGATTGGGATTTTTGTTTTCTCGTACACTTCGCGGGCAAAGAAATAGGCTGTAGAAGAAAAATCTGCAATATATTTTGGACTACATTCCTGCCAGCCGCCATTAGTTACTTTGGCATCGCTTAACGGAACATTACTGGTGATATGTTCTGCCTGTAATAAACGGATGTTTGGGAATTTCGCATCTGCGATTTCTTTTTCATAATTGTTTATTTTCCCCCAGCCTGCAAGTGGCATTTCCATATTGGATTGACCTGAACAAATCCATACATCACCGATTAATACGTTACTAAGCTCCAGTAATTCTCCATCCGAAATGGTGATGGTGTAAGGTCCGCCATAAGCAGGAGTTCCAACTTTAATTTTCCAATTGCCTATTGCATCAGCAATGGCACCATAATTAATTTTATTCCACGAAACTGTGATTTTAACTGCTTTACCAGCAGTTGCTTTACCCCAAATTGCAACATTTGTTTTTTGTTGTAAAACCATATTATTGCTAAAAACCGATGGCAACAAAATTTTCGCTTGTAAAAACTGGAAGCTGAATATTAATAATGCAAGTAGAAATAAAGATTTTGATCCCGGGATGCTCATAATTGATCTGTATTTTGATGATTAGATAGCGAATTTACATTTTCTACGGGTTAACAGCAATACATTCATTGCCCCGGGCAAATTTATGTTAAAAATGAGGTAAAATTCGTTCAATTGTTTTGGGTAAGAATATCATTTTGCTTATTTTGCAGGTCTAAAAGAACAGCTCTGGATTCAAGATCGAATTGCCGGACGTTCCTCAAATTACTGAATTAATGGTTAAGATTTTTATAGGCGGCCTTCCTGACAACATCCAAGAGATGGATTTGGCAATACTGGTTAGTCTTCACGGCAGGGTAGAAACAATTAAAATTGTGCGCGACAGGGCTACGGGCAAATGTAAGGGTTATGCTTTTTTGGAAATATATAGTCTTCCTGATGCCAAAAACATTGTATCTACTTTAAATGATGAAACTTTTAAAGGCAATGTTATTACGGTAAAAATATCGGAAGAGGACAATACCGCTAAAGCGGTGAAACCAAAAACCAACCAGCCTTTTAAAAGTAAAAGACCAAGGTTACAGCGGTAATTTTTCTTCAAATTTCTTTACAACATCTTACCCTTTCAGTTTTCTTTGTTTTTATAGCAGCAAACTGTTAATCAGTATTTGCTTTCTGTTAATTAGTTTTTTGACGATAAACTTTTTTATCTGGTTCTAAACCTATATTTTGCCAGCATAGTTCCGATGCTCATGTAAATAACCGACATAAACAGATATGGAAAATTATGCCATTGTAATATTTATTTTAGCGGTAATGATCGGTTTATCCTCAATTGCCGACCATATTAAAATCCCCTATCCTGTTTTATTGATTATTGCCGGTATAGCAGTTGGTTTTATTCCTTCTTTACCGCCTGTTGATATTAATCCGGAAATTATTTTTTTGATTTTCTTACCACCATTACTCTACGATGCCGCTTTTAATATTTCGTTCAAGCAGTTTAAAACCAATATTAATACGATTCTTACATTAGCTATATCACTTGTTTTTATTACGGCAATAGGCATTGCTGTTGTGGCACATTATATAATTCCGGGTATGAGCTGGCCGATATCTTTCGTACTGGGTGCGATTCTTTCTGCTACTGATGCGGTTGCTGCAATGAGTATTACGAAAGGATTAGGCTTATCGCATAAAACCAATACCATTTTAGAGGGCGAAAGTTTGGTTAATGATGCTTCGGCACTGGTAGCATACCGTTTTGCTGTTGCGGCAGTAACCGGAACCGCTTTTGTATTTTGGAAAGCATCGTTAGAATTTGCAGTTTTAATGGCGGGAGGTTTCCTGATTGGTATGGTAATGTCGAGAATTCTGGCTTTTATTCTTAAAAGGATACACGATAACCGGTTGGCAACCATCAGTTTTATGTTGCTGATGCCCTTCGTTACCTATTTAATTGCTGAACAAGTGCACGTTTCGGGCGTAATTGCTGTGGTAATGCTGGGCTTAAGCATCTCGAGATTCAGCAATATGGTTTTCCCGGAACAGCTTAAAAATCAGTCGAAAAATATCTGGGACATTATTATTTTTTTATTAAACGGATTGATTTTCATCTTAATCGGGCTGCAGTTTCCTTACGTTTACAGGAACATCAATAGCGCAGATATCCTGCCTTATATTGGTTATTCTTTTGTGATTACCATTCTAGCTTTGCTGCTTAGGATGGCACGTGTTTTCCTACAACGGTTTAACCTTCAGAAAGCTTTTCAAAAAGGAAAACATAAGATTACAGAAGAGGCTTTATTAGATTTTAAAAATAGTCTGATTATTAGCTGGTCGGGTATGCGGGGCATAGTTTCTTTGGCTATTGCCATCGGATTACCAGCTACTTTAGCTGATGGAAGTGCTTTCCCGCAGCGTAATGCTATTATTTTTATTTCTGTTGTGGTGGTTCTTTTTACGCTTATCGGGCAGGGGCTTACTTTACCATGGTTAGTTAGGAAACTGGCAACTGAAGATGAAGGATAATGCTCTGTTTTACTTCAGAGAGTGCAAAGAACTAAAATCACAGAGAGCGTATAGGTTAGATAGATAAACTTTGACAATCTTAAAGGCTTATTGCACAATAGGATTGTTAAAGTGTACTATAATCTGATTATAAACTTAAAGGGCGACTTACCCTTGACTATCGTAACTATTTCATTTATCATTAAGGAATTAAGGTAGTTAAGAAAACTTTGACAATCTTAAAAGCTTATTGCACAACAAGATTGTCGAAGTGAACTATAATATAAATAATGATCTGATTATAAACTTAAAGGGCGACTTAGCCTTGACTTTCGTACTTATTCCATTTATCATTAAGGAATTAAGGTAGTTAAGAAAACTTTGACAATCTTAAAGGCTTTATGCATAACAAGATTGTCAAAGTGAACTATAAATAAATTATGATCTGATTATAAACTTAAAGGACGACTTACCCTTGACTATCATAACTATTCCATTTATCATAAAGGAATTAAGGTAGTTAAGAAAACTTTGACAATCTTAAAGGCTTAGTGCACAATAAGATTGTCAAAGTCTAGGCCGTTATTGATTTACCAATACACGCTGTAAAGGGCAACCAATAATCCTATAATTAATAATGCACCAACGGCAAAACTGGTTGAAGTTTTAAACATTTTGGCATCGATAGCCAGTCCTTTCGCTTCTGCTTTTGCTTTATTGCTCGATAAGCTAATGATTAACATACCAAGGATACAAAAAACAAAAACAAAACCCATTCTGTCTAAGAAAGGTATTTCGTAAACACCTGCGGCATTTTTAACCGAAAAGCCACTTCCCGACAGCCATGAAAGATCGGTAAGATTAGGTAAGAATTTAAGTACGATAGAAAGGGCAAAACCGCCAATAGTAGCAAATAATGCCGCACCTGAAGTTGTTCTTTTCCAGAAGAAACCTAAGATAAACATGGCAAAAATACCAGGTGATACAAAGCCTGTATATTCCTGGATGTATTGAAAACCACCTTTTTTATCAATCCCCAGGAACGGAGCAATTACTACTCCCAGGATCATAGCCACAACGATAGAAATTTTACCAGTTGTTACCAGATTTTTTTCTGATGCTTCAACATTTAATACCTTTTTATAAATATCCAATGTAAAAATAGTAGCAATACTGTTTGCTTTACCTGCTAACGAAGCCACCACGGCAGCGGTTAATGCGGCAAAAGAAAGTCCTTTTAAACCTGCAGGAAGCAAATTTAACAATACCGGATAAGCACGATCTGGATTTACTGAACCACCCTGAATCATTTCTGACTGGAAAGCGCCATCTTTATATAAAACATAAGCTGCAATACCCGGAAGTACTACAATAATCGGCATTAATAATTTTAAGAATGCAGCGAAAAGAATCCCGCCGCGGGCCGTTTCTAAATTTGCCCCCAAAGCACGCTGGGTAATGTACTGGTTACAGCCCCAATAATTTAAATTCACAATCCACATACCGCCTACCAATACACTTAAACCTGGTAAATCGATGTAATTTTCGTTGTCAGGCTTTAAAATCATGTGAAAATGCTCTGAGGCTTTAGTTGTCATCAAGCTATAACCTTCGAAAATCCCTGATGTACCATAATGCGTAGAAACGAGGTTTAAAGCCAGATAAGTGGTTGCCAAACCACCTAAAATCAGGAAAAACACCTGAATCACATCGGTATAACCGATTACTTTCATCCCGCCGAGGGTAATGATGATGGCAAAAATAGCAATGGCATACATACAAAAACGCAGATCGAAACCAGAAATACTGCTTACGGCCAAAGCACCCAGATAAAGGATCGAAGTTAAATTTACCACCACATACAGCAATAACCAGAACACGGCCATAATCATGGCCACTGTTCCATTATAGCGCTGATGCAGGAATTGCGGCATAGTAGCAATTTTATTTTTCAGGTAAACCGGAATGAAGAATACCGCTACCACTACTAAAGTAAGCGCGCCCATCCATTCGTAAGTTGCAATGGCTAAGCCCATTTTAAAGCCTGAGCCACTCATGCCGATGAACTGCTCGGCAGAAATATTCGAGGCAATTAATGATGCACCAATGGCCCACCAGGTTAAAGAGCCTTCGGCAAGAAAATAATCTTTTGAGCCTGTAGATTCTGATTTTTTCTTGTTGTAGATGTAGAGCCCGTAAGCGGCTACAATAACGAAGTATATTGCAAATACAATATAATCCTTCGTGTCTAATAAATTGTTCTTCATTGATTTATTTTGGTTAGTGTATCTAAGCTGTATTAATTGTATAAGCTGGTTCCATTATCGGTTTGGACGGTATAAGCATCTAATTTTAACCCAAACTCCAGCTGGTATTTAGCAGCCAGTTCTTCGATGAGACCGGCAATTTTATCTTCCTTAACAATATTTATGGTACAGCCACCAAAACCTCCTCCCATCATCCTGGCACCTAATACATCATCCAGGGGTTTAACAGCATCAACCAGAAAGTCGAGTTCTTTGCAGCTCACTTCGTAATCTTTGCTTAAACCTTCATGTGTTTCGAACATTAATTTGCCCAAACCTTGCAGGTTACCATTTTCCAATTGCTCTGATGCGGTGAGCAAACGGCCAATTTCTTTTACTACGAAACTACATTTTTTGTACACCTCTTCGTCTTTTGGTTTAACATAAGCATCCAGCATGCCTAGATCAACATCACGCAGGGTATTTACATTTGGGTAATGCTCTTTAACCCAGGCAACACCCTGTTCGCATTGTGCCCTTCTTTTGTTGTAAGCCGAATCGGCCAGGGCATGTTTTACATTGGTGTTTAATAACAATAATTTATATCCATCCAGTTTTAAGGGGATATAGATGTGTTTCATCGACCGGCAATCGAGCATAATGGCCTGATCTTTTTTACCAAACACCGAAGCAAACTGATCCATAATACCGCAATTAACGCCTGCAAAAGTTTGTTCGGCTTTCTGCGCAATTAAAGCAATATCCATTTTCGGAACGGAAAGCGAAAAAAGCTGATCGAGAGCAAAACCGGTAGCACACTCTACCGCAGCAGAAGATGACAAACCAGCGCCCAACGGCACATCGCCATCGATATAAAAGTTAAAACCACCCAGTTTATAACCTCTTTCTTTTAGCTGATCGGCTACTCCCAAAATATAATTGGCCCAGCTGTTTTCTGATTTTTTTAAATTTTTAACCGATGAAATATCAAATTGCTGATAGCTTTCTGAAAATAAATGGATTTCATCATCTTCTCTTTTAGATATAGCCACATAAATGGCCTTATCAATAGCGGCCGGCATCACAAAACCACCATTGTAATCGGTATGCTCGCCTATAATGTTGATCCTTCCGGGAGAGCGCACCAGGAGCGGTTCGGCATTGAAAAGCTTTTTAAATGTATTTTTTAACTGTTGTGCATTCATTTTTAGTATTTTATCCTTCAGTCTTGCTGATTTTATAGTGTATGGTAGACATTTCTTTTAAACGGTTTGCGGCAAATTCAGGTGTAATATCTCGCTGTGGATTGGCCAGCATTTCGTAACCTACCATAAATTTTTTAACAGTCGCCGAACGCAATAAAGGAGGATAAAAATGCATATGCCAGTGCCATTCAGGATAATAACCATTGTTTACCGGCGTTTGGTGCATTCCGGCTGAGTAAGGAAAAGAGGTTTCGAACAGGTTATCGTATTTGGTTGTAAGTACTTTAATTGCTTCTGCCAATGATTTCTTTTCCGCCTCGCTGAACAATTTAATGCTGTTTACATGGCGTTTGCTGATGATCATGATTTCGTATGGCCAAACTGCCCAGAAAGGAACCAACACTACAAAATGATCGTTTTCAAATACAACACGTTCGTTCTTTTTCAATTCCAGTTTTAGGTAATCGGCAAGCAAACTTCTTCTATGAATGGCATAATAAGTTTTCTGACGTTCGGTTTCTTTGGCAATTTCGAGGGGAATATCACCCTGCGACCAGATCTGTCCGTGCGGATGCGGGTTGCTACAGCCCATTATTTCGCCTTTGTTTTCAAAAATCTGAATGTATTTGATCCAATCGTTTTCGGCCAGACTGTTAAATTCATTCTGCCAAACATTTATCACTGCGGTAATGGCTTCCACACTCATTTCGGGTAGCGTAAGGTTATGCTTCGGGCTAAAACTGATTACCCGGCAAAGCCCTCGCTGGTTATTTGCCACCAACAAATCATTTTCATTCATATCACCTGCAGGTGTATCTTCGAGCAAGGCTGCAAAATCATTGTTAAAAACAAAGCTTTCGGTATAATCCGGATTGCTATCGCCATCTGCCCTGCCATTGCCCGGGCATAAATAACATTTGGGATCGTATTCGGGACGGTTATCAGGTGTTACATCTTCAACCTTGCCCTGCCAGGGCCTTTTAGTGCGGTGTGGGGAAACTAAAACCCATTCTCCGGTTAATATATTTAACCTGGTGTGTGGGTTACTGTCGAGTTCGAATGTCTGGTTCATCTTATATTTTCAATTGGTTAGAATAAGGAAGTCATTTTACTTCACCCGTCTAAGCCGCCAAATTATAAAATTAATATTAATTGTCAAACAGACAATTAATATTAATTTTTATATTCGTGAAAATTTGAACATATTAAGGCCTTAAAACCTCATATAAAAAATGATTGAATATTCCAGACAGCCGCATTACCTTGTTGCTGTTGATTGTATTGTATTTGGATTTGATGGCGAGCACCTTAAAATTCTTCTTGTAAAGCGCGGTTTAGAGCCCGAAATAAATAAATGGAGCTTAATGGGCGGTTTTGTTGGTGCTGAAGAAAGCCCTGATGATGCTGCAAACAGGGTATTGAAAAAAATGACGGGTTTGGAAGGCGTATATCTGGAACAAATGCAGATTTACGGCGAACCTAACCGCGATCCGATAGAGCGCACGCTTTCTGTGGGCTATTTTGCACTAATTGATATCCATAAGTACGAAGCGCAGTTAAATGATGATTATGAGGCCGAATGGTTTTTGATTAACGACAGGCCTAAACTGATTTTCGACCATAACCAGATGGTTGCAGATGCCCGTAAAAAATTAAGGTATAAGGCGGCCCTCCACCCTATTCTGTTCGAAATGTTGCCTAAAAAATTCACTATACCGCAATTGCACATCCTTTTTGAAGAGGTAAACGACACCAAAATCGATACGCGGAATTTCAGTCGTAAGATTACATCGACCGGACTGCTGATTAAACTTGCTGAAAAAGACAGAACAGGTTCAAAGAAAGGCGCATTTTATTTTAAACTTGATAAAAAGAAATATGCGGCCAATGCACAGGCCTTTTTAAACCTGATGCCCAATCTGAAAGTTTAGGTTTTACTTCTGTTGGTGCTATGAAAGCTAAAACAAAAACAAAGCCTTATTCCTTTGCTTAGGTAGTTGATACCTTAAATATGGCAAAGCACAAAAAAAGAAAATTCCAGCCTATAGAAAACTATGGCGTTATCGGCAACCTTAAAACCGTGGCCCTGGTTTCGCTGCAGGGATCAATCGATTTTTTATGTGCGCCAAGGTTTGATTCGCCTACCGTTTTTGCCTCTATGCTCGATTCGGAGAAAGGTGGTTACTTTTCAGTTGAGCCACAACTGGAAAACTGTACCAGCAAGCAACTTTACCTGCCGGGAACGGCTGTACTCCTTACCCGTTTTTTTGCTGAACAGGGCATTGCCGAACTTACGGATTACATGCCTTTATCGAAAGAAACTGATTTCCCAAGTGCTATCGTGAGGCAGATTAAAGCGATAAGGGGCAACATTACCTTTAAAGTTTATTGTGTGCCAAGCTTTGGTTATACTAAAAGTACACATACCGTTCAGCATGAGAATGATGAGCTGGTGTTTTTTTCCAAAACGGAAAAAATTAAGCTTAAATTAAAGGCAGATGTTCCGCTCCACATAAAAAAAGATATGGGTTATGCAGAATTTACGCTAAAAGAATCGGAAATGGCACATATCATCATGGAAATTATTGAAGGTGATGGATCTGCAGCCGATTTAAACCATTATACGAAACATGGTTATAGGAAAACCGTCGATTATTGGCGTGAATGGATTAACCAGACTACCTATAAAGGTCGCTACGACGAAATTATCAGAAGATCTGCCATCACCCTCAAATTGCTTACCTCAGCAGAATTTGGATCAGCAGTGGCAGCGCCAACTTTTGGACTGCCGGAAACCATTGGCGGGAACCGGAACTGGGATTACCGCTTTACCTGGATCAGGGATGCGGCATTTACCATGTATGCCTTTTTAAGGCTCGGCTTTTTTGACGAAGCCACGGCGTTTATGGACTGGATATTTAACCTTTGCCAAAAGATAGACCTTCAACTGGTTTATCAGATCGATGGAAATGCGAAGATAAAAGAAGTAGAAGCCGATCAGTTTGAAGGTTATCAAGCCTCAAAACCTGTAAGAATAGGTAATGAAGCGGCAAGCCAATTACAGATTGATATATATGGCGAACTGATTGATACCGTGTACATTTATAACAAATCGTACAAACCAATTACTTATGAATTCTGGACATTGATTGAAAAACAGGTTCAATGTGTAATTAAACAATGGAAAAAACCTGATCACGGTATCTGGGAGATCAGGAATGAGAAAAAGGAATTCCTGCATACGCGTTTAATGTGCTGGGTAGCAATGGACAGAGCGATTAAAATTGCCGAAAACCGATCGTTCCCTTACCCTGAAAGTGAATGGCACAATATCCGCAGCGAGATTTACGTAGACATTTACCATAATTTCTGGAATGAAAAATTAGGTGCCTGGGTACAGTATAAAGGTGCCACACACGTAGATGCGAGTGCTTTACTGATGCCTTTAACACATTTTATCTCCCCATTAGAACCCCGCTGGCTTTCTACCATGAAAGTAATTGATGAAGAACTATTGCTGGACGTACTGGTTTACCGTTATAAAAACGGCATGACTAAAATAGATGGATTAGAAGGCGAAGAAGGCACCTTTAACATGTGCTCGTTCTGGTTTATAGAAGCACTGGCAAAAAGCGGGGAACTGGAGCGTGCAGTAGAAAATTTTGAAAAGATGATCGGTTACTCCAATCACCTTTTACTTTTTAGCGAAGAACTTGGCCGAAAAGGCGAACACCTGGGCAATTTCCCTCAGGCTTTTACGCACCTGGCGTTAATCAGTGCAGCAGTAGAGCTCAACAAACAGCTGAGCCGCGAAACGGATTAGCTTATTGCTCTTCGTAATGATAGGTTAAACCGCCGTCAACAAAATAAGTTGATCCGGTTACATACGCGGCATCATCAGAAGCGAGAAAAGCCACCACATTGGCCACATCTTCTACCTTGCCCATTCTTTTTAAGGGAATATTCTGCAGCACTTTTTCAAGTTGCTCCTTATCATTCAATAAATCCTGATTGATGGGAGTAGAAACTGCACCCGGTGCTACATTATTGATCCTGATGTTAAAAGGCGCCAGTTCTGTGGCCAGATTTCTCGTCAGCATTCTTAAGCCGCCTTTACTGGCACAATACGCTGCAAAATGCGGAAATACAATTTCTTCGTGTACCGAACTCATGTTAATTATTGTTCCGGCTACTTTATGCTCCCTACAGTAGTTTACAAAAGACTGGATACCGAAAAAAACACCTTTTAAATTGGTATTCATTACCAGATCATAATCTTCTTCGGTTACTTCCCAAAAATCGGCCTTCTTCTCAACGCCTGCGTTATTGATCAAAATATCAAGATGACCAAACTCTTTTACGGCATCGTTTACCAGTTTAATGGCTTCTTTCGCTTTACTTAAATCGGCTGCTAAAAAAGAAGCTTTTTGTCCCATTTTTTCGATCCGGGCAATCAGTTTTTCGCCACGCTCATCAAACTTGTGTCCATTTAAAATAATATCACAACCTTCTTTGGCTAATTTTAAGGCACATGCAGCACCAATTCCCTGGCTGCTTCCGGTAATTAAAGCAACTTTATTTTTGAAACGATCCATATCCATATTTTATAATAGATAAAGAAAATTTAGCGGAATATGTTTGGAGAAACCGCATTAAAATGGTGTTGATTTAAAATAAGTTATCCTGAAAAAGATCCTGAAATGACAACTAAATCTGATTGATTAATGCAAAAAATATAACTTCTTAAATAAAACACCGTTATACGTGTAATCGTTTTTTAGTATGTTTGGGCAACAAACACACAATAAACTTAAATTAATTTTAAAACATGAACATTACCAAAAATCTCCTGTTTACTACGCTTATTGCTTTGGGTACGCTTACGATGTATTCTTGTAAAACCAAAAAACTGGCTGCAAAACCAGCTCCGGCACCTGTTGAAAAACCAGCACCACCTGTTGAAGAGAAAAAACCGGCACCAGAACCTGAACCCGAAAAACCAGAACCCATTGAAAAACCGAATTTTAATTTAGATAACATCCAGTTCGAGTTTAATTCGTTTGTACTTAAAACTTCTTCTTTCCCAATTTTGGACAGAGCAGTGGCTGAAATGAAAAAATCACCAAATACTAAGTTTATCCTTAACGGATATTCATCTGCCGAGGGTACACCAGAGCATAACATGTCGCTTTCAGTTGACCGTGCAAATTCGGTAAAATCATATTTTGTTAATGCCGGTTTAAATGGTAACAACTTTACCATTGTTGGGCACGGGGATAAAGATCCAATTAGTCCGAATACGACTGAAGAAGGTAGAATTTTGAACCGTAGAACTGAAATTAAAGTTCAGAAATAAGAACAAAAAAACAATATTAAAAGCTGAATCGTGTAAAATGATTCAGCTTTTTTGTTTATAAGTTGCCTTACCGGCTTTATAAACTATAAAAGTCTTATTTTTTATCGTCCTGTTTAACGTCAGAATGACCAAGGTTTTTGTCTGGACTAATTTCATCTCGGATCAGCTGTTTTAACTCTTTAATTTCGGGAAAACGCTGCATCTGTTTCCTGTCGAAAATTAATTTATCATTTATCGTTATTGTAAATACACCCGATGTTTCGGCCGGCAATAAAGTAACGCCTTTTACCTCATCAACAAAAGTGGTTAAAATTTCCTGCGCCATATAAGCCGAGCGTAGCATCCAGCCGCATTTAGGGCAATAGGTAATATTTATGAGGGGTTTCTCCATGATTTTCTTTTTTACAAGAATACAAAATTATGGAAGATGTAAAACATAAGATGGATGAGGACTGATGACAATTATCAAATCACAATGACCAATAGTGATGGTTAAAGGAATAATTCAGAAAATTGTGGAAAATGAAAGTAATGATCGATTTACATTGAACAATTATACCTAATTACACTGAAAAATAAACTTACTTTGCAAGCATCTCTGTAGCCAGCGGAAAATGACTATACTCCCTGCTCTGCTGCCTTTGCGCTAAAAATTTAAGCTCCTACCTTTTCTTCTCTCTATCGGGCCTAAAAATAATATAGAAAACAAAAATTCCTGCTAATAAAAAAACTATTCCTAAAATTAAATTTGCCCTATCATCCATATAAAACCAACACCGCTATGTACAAATAGTTGGGATTAACCTACAACCTGTAAGAGTAAACGATTTTAGCACTGAACAAAATGAACTAAACAAGTTTTAGGCTCATCTGTTATCAAAATAGAAATAGGGTATCCACATCCATGTTTACCCCATTTCAAATTACTCCCGTGTTAGAGGAATTATAAATACATTAATAAAGCACATTTTGTTTGCTTTGTATGGATTATCATACATAATAAATTTCAGAAACAGGTTGAAACCAGTAAATAAAAATCTTCCTAAAACGCTCAGGATGATAATGCTAAAAAAATATTCAACATATACTACATCGCTATTTATCTTTCAATGGAATTTTAAACCAGAATTCTGAACCTTCCCCTTCCTTACTGCTTACGCCGATTTCGCCTCCGTGCCTTTCAACAATTTCTGCTGAGATATATAAACCTAAACCAAGCCCGGAGAAACTATGCGAAGAGGCTTCTACCCGGAAAAACCTGTCAAATACAAACTGCGATTTATCTTTAGGGATGCCAATACCATAATCACGAACAGAAACCAAAAGGTAATCTTCTTCCGTTCTTGCCGAAACTTCAATTTTATCGGCATCGGGCGAATATTTAATGGCGTTTGAGATAAAATTACTCAATACCTGTTCAATACGATTGCGATCGGCAAATACCTGTACATCGTTTATTTCCATCACAATATCATGCCCGTTCAAACTTTCCTGCAAGCCATCAATGGCATCTTCTATCACTCCGGCAATGTTAAAATCAGAGAAGTTGAAAGTCATTTTGCCAGCTTGTATCTTGGTTACATCCAATAAGTCTTCAACGAGTGCCGTCAGCTTTCCAATCTGTCGGTTGGCCTTATCTACAAACTCATAAATCTTTTCAAATTTCTGTTGTTCGGCCATTCTCAGCGCAAATTGCAAAAAGCCTTTAATACTGGTAATAGGTGTTTTCAGTTCATGACTGGCTATACTCATAAACTCATCTTTACGGTGCATCAGCTCTTTTGTGGCCTGCTGCGCTTTCATTAAATCGGTTACTTCGAAACCAAAAAAAGCAATTCCATCTATTACACCTTTATCAGAAAATACAGGGTTTAATATCATATCGAACCATTTCTCTACTGATTTACCTGTAGTTTTATTTATCTGATCAATTTTATAGGCATTGGCTACATAAGTTTTGCCTGTTTGCATTACCTGGTCTTCAATTTCCAGAAGTTCAGGCGATTCGAATTTAGATCCGTTCCCAATCCTTGAGCGGCCGATATAATCTGTACCTCCATCAAAGGTTTTAAAGGCTTCATTCACAAATTCGTATTTCAGTCCTTCCCCTCTGCGGATGGTAATTAATGCAGGTGCATTTTTAAAAATGCTGTAAAACTCGTCTTGCTGTTTTTTGATGAGTTTTTGAAGTTCTCCACGCTTTTTCTCGGTATGTTTCTGTTTGCTGATGTCGATTACGTAAGTTACAGCACCGTTAGGCACTTCTTCATCGAGCAGGGCAGCACCTACCAGCACATCAACAGGAACGCCATCTTTACGGAGGTATTGTTTTTCAAATGGCGGACAGAAACCTTCTTCTTTTAACAATTTAGCAGATATTTTACTGATTGGTAAAAAAGCTTCGGGTGTGATCTGCATCCAGTCTATATTTCCGTTTTCGAAATCAGACCGTGTATAACCTAAAAGTTTTAAGAAAATATCATTGGCATCCTCTATCCTGCCGGTTTCGGTATTGCTAAACAAAATGCCGATTACATTGGATTCGAAAATCTTTCTGAATTTACGTTCGGTAGAATTTAGTTTTACTTCGGTATCTACCAGTTTCGAAATATCAACAATAGAGCCTACCATGCGGTAAGGGGTTTGCAGATCATCCAGTAAAATGCTGCCACGATCGAGCAAAGTAGCATAACTGCCATCTGCTTTTTGTAAGCGGTATTGGGCTGTCCACTGTGTTTCGTTGTGGTTAATGGCATCGTAAACACTGGTTTTTACCCTTTCGCGGTCATCCGGATGGATTTTATCAAACCAAAAGGCAATATTTTGAGTCTCCAAATCCTTTTCATAGCCAAACATGGTGGTAAAGTTATCGCTCCGCCACATGGTATTATGTGCTAAGTTCCAGTCCCAAATGGTATCGTTAGTGGCGTGTGATACGAGGTTGAAACGTTCTTCACTTTCAGAAAGTTTCATGGTCCGCTCTTTCACCTTCAGTTCAAGGTCGGAGTTAAGCTGGCGCAGGTTTTCGCGTGCACCCAAGAGCTCGTTGTAGTTTTTCTTCAGTTTCTGTTCGGCCAGTTTTTGCTGACTGATATCTGTGAGGGTGGCCACAAAACCATCCGACATTTTTACGGCAATAAGCTGGCACCATTGTTCTTTAGAGAACTGTAGTTCCGTTTCGAGCACCTTGCCATTTTCTACAACGCTAACATATTTATTAAACAGGTTACTTACGGTTAGTTCGGGTAACATTTTAACCAGCCTTGCACCTGTTAGTTCTGCTTTATTTTTCTTTAAAATACTCAGTGCCGAATCGTTATAGGTACTGCATTCAAAATCAGTAATAAAATGTTTGGCATCCCTTACCGCCCTGAAAGCTAAAATGCCATTTATGCTGGCATTAAAAACACCGCTGATGATGTTGTTCAGTTCGGTAATCCTTGAAATATCTACGAAAGAAATTACGACTCCATCTACCCGCTTATCTTTCCTTAAATAAGGCATAATCCGCATTAACGAACGGGTATTGTTTTTTAGCTGAACTTCTTTTTCTATTATATGCCCGCTTAATAATACTTGTCTGATATCACCGGTAAAGTTTTCTGCCTTAATATTATTTGAAATATGTTCAATGGAGCGGCCAATATCTGCTTCAATAAGGTTAACCATGCTGATTGCTGCAGGATTAAATTTACGGATAATCATTCCCGCATCCAGAAAAATCTGTCCGATGTCTGTACTCCTGAAATAATTGTCCAGGTCATCGTTTAACTCAATGAGTTCTTTAATTTTAAGCTGATGCTCGGTATTAAGGGTATGAAGTTCTTCGTTAAGCGATTGCAATTCCTCATTGCTGGATTGAAGTTCTTCGTTGGCCGAAAGCAATTCTTCGTTACTGGATTGAAGCTCCTCATTGGTGGTCTCCATTTCTTCAACCGCCATCTGCAGGTTAGAACGGGTTTCGTTTAGTTCGGCTTCCAGTTCAAATACGTATTCAGATTGTGTAGCATCATGAAAACCGGGCAATGCCAATTCGTCTTTTCCGGCAACAACTTCTAAAACATGCTCGGCAAAAACCACCATTGTAAAGCCGTTAGTATTTGCAGGATCGGATGGTACAATGGAGATATTGACAAATAAATTATCCTTAAAACGGATCTTTTTTAAGGTGATTTTTTTATTCTCTTTCCATGCTTTTCTCAGTCCGGTATTAAGCACAACTGATACCTCTCTGGGTACCATTTTCAAAATATTCAGTTCAATGCTTTGTTCGGGCAGCGATAAATATTGCCGGTAATCGCCAACAGCATCCTGCATAACATAAGCCTGATCTATAAATACGGCTACATACCCAACATCTGAAGAGAGAAAGTCGGCCAGGCGTTTTTCGAGCGGACTTTGAACAGTTTCATTAACATTTCCTTTTTTCCGGTCTAAACCAGGAGCTGTCCTGGAGCCGGTGTTATAAGTATTATAGGTAGAATAATTAATTTTTCCGGTTTTCTGATAGATTTTCGATTTACCCGAAATTTCTGTTAATCCGGCTTTCATAGATGATGCCGTTTCGCTCGAGCCCAGAAACAGGTAACCGTTAGGCAGCAGCGAAAAATGAAATATCGAGAGAATTTTTTCCTGCAGAATGCTGTTGACATAAATAAGCATATTCCGGCAGGTAACCAGGTCATTTTTTATAAAAGGCGGCGATTTAATTACATCGTGTTTGGCAAATACCACCTGTTTGCGTAAGCTGGCAATCACGCTGATGTATTTCCCTTCCTGTATAAAGTACTTTTTAAACAGGTGGGCCGGAATTTCCTTTTTTACAGTAAGCGGATATTGCCCTTTGGAAGCAATTTCGATGCTTTTATCATCAATATCGGAAGCAAATATTTTAATTTCGATTTTTTTACCAGAGCGGTCTACACAATCATTTACCATCGCGGCAACAGAGTAAGCTTCTTCTCCGGTGCTACAGGCACATATCCAGATTTTGATAACATCGCCATCTTCTTTTCGTGCAACTATATCCTGCAAGGCATATTCGTTAAGCTGTGCAAAGGCCTGTTCATCCCTGAAAAATTTGGTTACACCGATGAGGAAATCCTGCGCTAAAATTTTCACTTCATTTGCATTGCCCCGCAAAAATTCTACATAACGATCGAGTTTTTTTATGCCTCTTTCATTCATTCTCCGGCCAATGCGCCTGATGATGGTTGGGGTTTTATAGAGGTTAAAATCGTTGCCGCTGCTGTTGTGTACCAGTTTAAATATTTCATCAAGCAGTTCTTCATTTACCTTACCGTTTTCGAGTACTTTAACGGGTTCTTCATTTACGTAACTAAAAAGCTCTTCCTGCATCCTTGAAGGAACCATCACATGATCGGCGTTGCCTGATGCTATGGCTGAATTTGGCATTCCGTCGAACTTGGCAGAAGCCGGATCCTGAACAATTACCATCCCGCCGTTTTCTTTAATGCTTTGGATGCCTTTGGTGCCATCAGTTCCTGTTCCGGAGAGGATAATGGCAATGGCTTTCTCTTTTTTATCTTTAGCCAGGGTATATAAAAAATGATCAATCGCCGTATTTGGTGCTTTAATCTGCGATTTATCTGCCAGTTTAAGCCGTCCATTTACCAAAGTCATAAGTTTATTATTGGGAATAATATACACACAATCCTGTTGGATGGCCATATCATTTGCAGCTTCGAACACCTTCATATGGGTATGTTTGCCCACCAGCTCTACCAGTAAACTTTTATAATCTGAAGAAAGGTGCTGGATTACGACAAAAGAAAAACTCGAATTTGCAGGCATGTGGTCGAAAAATTCGTGAATAGCTTCCAAACCACCTGCAGAAGCCCCAATAGCTACAATATATTTATCGTAACGCTTATTCAATACCAGATCCTGCTTTTCCTTTTCCTGCTTTTTTTCCATCAGGTTAATTATAAAGTTGCTTTGTTCTAAATTCAAATATAAAATTCCTCAATGATTCGGCGATTTCCAGTTCATTTTGGACCCAGGGCAATGATTGACCATAAACGGTTTGTAACCAAAGTTTAAACGAGTTACGCGGGTGATAGTTTTTACCGTCTTTGTCAAAATTGATGACCTGCTCCGGGTCTCCGCCCCATTTTATCTGCCGTATTACCTCCGGACGGAAGCAGATGACATAATCGCCGCTCCTGCCATCAACCGGAATCACTAAAATGCCACTTCCTGTTTTTTCGTAAGCCCTGGCTTCTTCATATAATTCGCCCAGGTGGCTGCTCGAAAAAATCTTTTCAATCCCCTTGCCTTCAAGCCAGAGCATCAGGTTATAAATTTCACTTTTATCAGGAATATCACCCCGGTATTCTATTCGGTTTCCAATCTTTACCACCACTCCACCAGCATTAAACAAAGAAAGAATGTTTAGGTTTTCGTCATCCAGCAATCCTTCGATAATATCATCTTTGCCATAAATAAAATCAGTAATGGCGGTCCGTTTTTCCAATCTAGAGGCCGATTGATTGTAATCTTCCTGATCTAAAATGGCTGCAATCCTGTTTGATATTTCTACCGAAAGCCATTCGAAAATATAGCGCATATCTACATTCGGATAATTTGGTTCGATGTGGTGACAGGAAATTAATCCCCATAGTTTACCCTCACGCAACACCCTGATCGACATAGATGCACTTACATTCATATTCTGCATGTACTCCAGATGTACCGAAGCCACACCCCGTAAATTACAGTCAGACAGATCGATAAACGCGTTCGTTAACGGATTAATTACCGGATATAAGCGAACAGGCTGATAAGCCCTGTTAGAAATAAGCCTGAAGGGATTTTTAAGGTAAAGTGCCCTTGCCTGTTTAGGCACATCAGAGGCCGGAAAGGTTTGGCCGAGATAACTTTCCAGGGCTCCTGAAATATCTTCAGCAATAACAGTTCCGTTCCAGTTGGCATCGAACTGGTACATCCTTACTCCATCAAAGCCAGAAACTTTACGTAATTGTTTAATGGCCACATTGCAAACTTCGTCAAGGGTAGAGCCGCTTTCCATTGCCGAAATAAACTGCCTTACTTCCTGAAAAACATCCGAAAAGCTTTTCCTTCCTTCTTTTGATGCCGCTTCTATTTCGAGCAGGGAATAATCATTTTTAATATGGATCAAACCATCAAAAGACAGCTGTTTGCCCTCCTTCTCAAACAGGAGGTTCAAAGGAATCCTGTCTTTGGCATCACCGGCAATGAGTTTAGTGATATTTTCTACATCAGGGCGGCTAAAAAAAGATGATAAATGTTTGTTCATCATCTGCGCAGGTGCCTCATCCGTTATGTTACTCAGGTTTTCGCTGACCTGAATAATATTCAGCGTTTTATTCTCAAGCACCAGCAGGTACCCGTAGTCCTGAATGGAGTTAATGTGGTGTATGGGTAAATTTCCGCAGAATTCTGCATCATAATTTCGTATTTCTGACATTTCCGACTATCGTTGATGGTAACCTTGTGAAGACAAACACAAGATTCCATTTCTTAACAATTATACTGCCAACAAGTTAACAGTTTAAGATAATTTTCCTTTAAATAAGCCGATCAAGGCATATCTTGCTAAAATATAGATTAAGGACTTTACATAACGAAAAATCATGAAAATAATACTACAGATACAACCCACAGGAATGTTATTATACCATGCATGTATCTTACTAAAAAAAGTAAATATGCCTGAATAACCCTTTTTATGTCTTCAACAGCCGCCTATATGTTGATTGATAAGGGTTAATTTTATAACATAATCAACAAAACATGAGCAACGAAAAGAATTTAACAGCCAGTATAGAGATTAACAAACCGGTTGAGGTGGTTTGGGAACTTTGGAATGATCCTGTACATATTGCCGTTTGGAATGCGCCATCTGAGGAATGGATCAATGAGAAAATTGAGAATAACCTGACTGAAGGAGGATTTTTTTTATATGTAATGGCCAAAAAAGATGGCAGCGAAAAATTCAATTTTAAAGGTACTTATACCGAAATAATCAAACATAAACGCATTGCCTATACGTTAGATGATAACAGAAAAAGTTTGATCACTTTTACAGGAGATCAACCGGTTATCCTTACTGAAACCTTTGAACCTGTTGCACACCTTGATTTGGGCATGCAACAGGAGTTCTGCCAATCTGGACTGAACCAGCTTAAAGCTTACGCTGAACGGTTGTAGCCGTTTTTTTAACTGGTTTCTTCCTTTTCTTCCACCAGATGATAAAACCGGTGACGGGTAAACTGGCGGCAATTAACGCGGCCAGGAAAGAAACTATTTTATTGGGTAGCCCTAAAAGCCTGCCTGTATGCAGGTCGTAATTGGTCGCTTCGATTAAGTCAGCGCCATTAAAATCTTTATACAGTTTAGCCCTGAGCATTGCTCCGGTAGCTTCTTCGTAAAAAAATGTATTCTGATTTCTGGCCCAGCGGTAAGGATAAATCATTCTTAAACGCAGTTCGCCTTTACCCCGCAAAGAAAAATTGGTTGCCATAGCCCCCGGATATTTATTTTTTGCTTCAGTATAAATTTTATTGTAACGTACAGGTAACGAATCAATCTGCGCCGGTTTAGCAGCAAAAATGGCTTTTCCCTGCCCCAGTTTACTGCCTGTAAAAAAACTCGCTGTATTTTTTACACTTTTAAAGGCAAAATATAAACCGCTTAATGCTGTGATTAAAAGTATAATTGACGCATAAAAACCCAATACATTGTGCAGGTCGTAATTGAGGCGTTTAAATGATGCTTTCCTTTTAATCGTTAAAGATTGTTTTAATAAACGCATTTGCCCGGGGAACCAAAGCACCAGCCCGGTAATCAGCATGATCACAAAAATAACCACCGACCATTGCATGATAAACTCTCCGGTTTTCCCCAACAATAATGAAAGATGGATATGTTCAACTACCTGAAGCCAGTCTTCTTTTCCTTTTTTTACTAAAGAAGCGTCGTAAGGGTTAAAATAATAAACAGCAGCTTTTTTTGTGGTAATTTCTACTGTTGCATTCGGTATAGCATCTTCAATTCGGATCAACCTTAACTGATCTTTTGGCGAAAGTTTTTCAAAGCTTAAAATAACCTGATCTAAACCAACGAAAGGCTTCTGCTGAACTGCCACATAACGAAAATCTTTCTGGGTTAGATCTCTTATTTCTTCTTCAAATACGTAAAGCGCACCCGTAATACTGATGATGATAACAACCAAACCACTTGCCAGGCCTAACCAGAGGTGAATATTCCTGATGACGTTTTTAAAATTTTTATTTTTCATTGCCTAAAAAGCATAGCCTAGCGATAGGTTAAACCTGCGTCCGTTGCCCCTCACATAATTTACATTACTGCCATAGAACTGAGAAATAGCAGGATAATAAACCTTATTCAGTAAATTTTCTACCCCTAACGATAGTTTTAAAGGTTGTATAATCTGATAGGCAGCTGCAACATTAAACAGGTTAAAAGCTTTAACCGGACCTTCTCCGATTAAATATTTACCCGCAGCGTTGGTTTTAAAGCGATCGCGGTTACCAACACGCATCCAGTTTACATCCAGGCTCAGGTTTTTAATGCCCGTATATTTTAAATAAACAGTAGTTTTTGATGGCGGGATACGCGTTGTATTTAAATACACATCTTTATCGCCATTAAAATTCCCATCATCATCCACATCACCTTTTCCTTCTACCTGTGCATAATTTCCTCCTATGCCCAGCTCTTTTAAAATCTGGTAATCAGCCTGGATTTCAAATCCATATACACGCTCAGGAATACGCTGAGAGATGTATGTTCCATTCACTTCTAAAAGGTTGGCACCCAGTTTTGATGTGCTGTAATAATATGCCGCGCTAAAATTTAAGTTACCGATAGTGCTGCTAAAGCCAGCTTCATAATTGTTTACAATAATCGGCTTGGTTTCTAACTGTGATAAAGTATTGCTTTTTGCCGCCCTTAAAACCCTGCCTAATTCAAATACCGAAAATGATTGTGCATAGCTAACAAAAGGATTAAAGAATTTAAATTTAGAATAACGCGCACCTGCATTAAACACCAGGGCATTGTAGTTTAATTTACCACCTTGTACAGCAATGCTTCCGGCACCGTTGGCGCCAGTGGCCAGGGTGTTAAAATCGTCCACATCGATATTGATGTTCTCGATCCTTAAGCCGCCTTTAATGGTTAAATCGTTAATTAAAGTTGCCGAAGCCTGTAAATAAGGCGCAAAGTTAACCATGTTCATATCCGGCACCCATAAACGGCCATCAGTTAAGCTTTGTGCAGTTTTATCGTTCATTAAATCCAAACCGTAGTTCAATTGCATGGGCACCTTTTGGGTAATGTTAAACGGTGTATTTAAATTTACCCTTGCACCTTTCTTTGTTGAAGTAATGGCAGATTGGCCACTACCAAAAAATGATGCTGAATTTGAATAAATGGTATAAAAATCCTGGTAATATATATTGGCTGTTAAATCGGTTTTGCCGAAAATCTGCTGATTGGTATATTGTAAATTGGCATTGTGGTTAAACCTCGTCCCTTCATCTTCGCCCAATCTTGTTCCGTAAACACCAATTGCAGGCAATTGACCATAAACGCCATCTTTGGTAATATATTTAGAGTGCTGCCTTGAACTGAAATAATTGTACATTATCTGTAAACGCTGCCTGGCAGTAATGTTATAGCCCAGTTTTACAAAACCATTGTAAGATTTCGTTTCACCCAAACCATATTCAGGCGAAATTACCAAACCCTCAGCATCACGGAAAACACCTGTTTTTTCGTACATGCCACTTACCAGGTAATCAAATTTATCTACCTTGCCATACAGCTGTTGCGAAAAACGATAACCTATAGTGCTGTCGCCTTTTAAGTTACCCGTAATCCCTGCCTGACTATAACCTCCGAAGGATTTGCCCTTATCGGCTTTTTTAGTGATGTAGTTGATTAAACCACCTTCTGCCCCATTACCATAAATTGCTGTAGCTCCTTTAATTACCTCTACACGTTCTATAACTGACGGATCGATACTGCGGATATCCCTGCCACCTGCCCTCAAGGGTGTAGATTGCGGAATGCCATCAATTAATACCAAAACATTTCTTCCACGCAATGTCTGACCAGAGTTACCTGTCTGATTGGTAGAAAAACCTAATCCAGGTACACTGTAAGAAAGTATGTTGGCCAAATTCGGACTAATGGCAGATTGTGTATTTAATTCTTTTGCCGTAAGCACGGTTACCGAGGATGGTGTTTGCGATAAAGATTCAGGCCTTCTGCTTGCCGAAACAATTACGTCGTTAAGTCCTTCGCTCTGTTCTTTTAAAATGAAAGTAACTTTGGCTGTATCATTTATATTCACCAATACGCTCTGCTCAAAAGGGTCGTATCCGGTTATGGAAACCCTAACCTGTTGATTTCCGGCCGGTACAGAAACCAACTTAAAATTTCCGGATTTATCTGAAGTGGTTTTAAGGTTTTGCTTCCTGATCTGGATATTGGCAAAAGGTACGCTGTTTCCCAACGAATCGACAACCTTACCACTGATTGATCCTTTCTCTGTTTGTGCAAAGATGGTAACGGACGATAGGATAAAAAGAACTATAGCTAAAAGTTTGATATAAATATGCTTCATGAAACTGGAAATTTCGGCAAATCTAACATTATTTAGACTTGTTAAAAATAATAATCAGAAAAAGATGCCTATCTGGTAATTAATCATTCGCCATTTTAAAATAATTGAGACATAATTTCTATTTTATTTGATATTTGTGCTAACCGTTTAAATAAAAAGGATGTCGGAAATAAAGAAGCTTAAGTATGCAATGGTAACCGGTGCCAGTAAAGGTATCGGCAGATCGATGGCTGTTGCACTGGCGAAAAGGAAAATTAACTTACTGCTAGTTGCCCGTTCAGCAGATGAACTACATGGTCTTCAAAACGACATTAAAAAAAAATATGGTGTTGAAGTAGATATTTTATCCATCGATCTCAGCTTGCCGCAGTCGCCAAAGGAAGTTACAGATTGGGTAAATGCAAAAAATTACGCTGTTTACATCCTCATAAACAATGCAGGTTATGGTTTATGGGGCAAGTTTGCCGCGCTGGATTTGACCGCTCAGTTGGAAATGTGCCAGTTAAATATGAATACCGTTACTTCATTATGCCATTTACTGCTTCCAATACTTTCAAAAGAAAAAGAAGCTTATATCCTTAATGTATCCAGTACTGCAGCTTACCAGGCGGTGCCTACACTGGCCATTTATTCGGCAACTAAAGCCTTCATATTATCATTTACAAGGGCATTGCGCTTCGAACTTAAAAACACCGGTGTTTCGGTAAGCTGCTTAAGTCCCGGGCCGGTTGATACTGGCTTTGCCAGTCGCGCAGGTTTAGATGCCTTTAGCAAAATGGCCGAAAAATTTAACATGCAGCCCGATGAAGTAGCTGAAATTGCAATTAAAGGGATGTTTAACAAAAAATCAGAGATTATTCCAGGTTTTACGAATATCATCAGCGTATATGCCAATAGAATTTTACCAAAAGGATTTATCGAGAAAATGGCCGCAGGGATTTATAAGACGAAATAAAATAGAAGATGTGGGATGGAAGATGGAATTAATAACCAATGATTAATTTGTAATGACCAACTGCTACCGCACTAAATGATTTTATGATCCTGAGCGTAGTCGAGGATCTTCCCAATACATTAATTTTACTTTGATAATCTTCCGGAACCAATGCCTGTAAGATTGTCAAAGTTTACCGTTTCAACGTTTCAATCTGCAGAAACGATTTGTCATCCTGAAGTTTACTTTGACAATCTTTTGGGAATAATGTCTGTAAGATTATCAAAGTTTACCTTTTAGAAGAAAAATAAACCCAGATAGATTTCATGGAATTACTATCTGCCAGAAGCGATTTGTCATCCTGAGCGTTGTCGAAGGATCTTCCCAATAACATTAAAGTTTACTTTGACAATCTTTTGGGAATAATGCCTGTAAGATTGTCAAAGTTTACCGTTTAGAAGAAAAATAACCCAAATAATTTCTTAGCGTGCAATTTGCCAGAAATGATTTGTCATCCTGAAATTTACTTTGACAATCTTCCGGGACCAATGCCTTTAAGATTGTCAAAGTTTACCATTTCCTCAATACATTAATTTTACTTTGACAATCTTACGGAACCAATAACCTATCCGTCCTCAAAAAAAATATTTTAAAAAATTTTAAATAAAATTCTTTGGAATATTAAAAATATGTTACGTTTGTATTAAATACTACTAAATCTATAGACAATGTCGGATAAAACGAACCTGTTTTATTTTCCTTCAGTACCGAACCACTCGCCCATGCGAATGTGCTGTTGTTGCGCATAATTCTATCTATTCAAATTATTTCTTTTTCTAAACCTTTAATTTACTTACAATGGCCACATCGTATCCAACCTTTACCCTATCCGATCAGTTAACCAGGCAACAACTTGATTTTTTTAATACCCATGGTTTTATCCATTTCAAAAATTTCATTAAACCAGCAACGGTTTCTTCCATCATTGATGCCTCTAAAGAGGTAGAAAAAAAATGGATCGAACAAGATATCAAAAAAATAAACGGAGTGCCTATTAAATACGGAAAAGACCTCGATGGCTCGCCGATTGTACAACGTTTCGCTTTTCTTAATCAACAGCATCAAACTTTGAGCGGTTTATTGTTAGATCCACGTTTTAATGCGCTGCTTCAACTGGCTGGCGATGGTGCGCGATTGGGTACGGAAGAAAAAGACGGCATGGTATTTAACCATTACATTAACGGACCAGACAGCAAATTCAGTAAAATGGGCTGGCACACAGATGGTTTACGCGATATTTTTTATGGTACCAAATTGAACCCAATGTTGAATGTTGGTATCCATTTAAGTACCTTAAAACCCGAAAATGGCGGATTAAAAATTATTCCGGGTACGCACAAACAAAGTATATACCAGATGTTGTTCCGCAAGAAATACTTTTTGGATAACAAACCAGATGCTGATGAAGTATCGATCTTACCCGAAGCTGGTGATTTAACCATACACGATGGCCGTTTATGGCACAGGGTTGCAGAATCGGCTGTACGTGGTGAGGAAAGCAGGCGCCGTGTAATTTACATCCCGATTATTGCAGGTAAGTACGCACCAAAAAATGAGAATAGTCCGACGGTGTTTTACCAGCGTTTTGCAGGGATTGTAAAATAAATATATGTTATTTGTACTATTATTCAGTTACCTGGTCAGATCAGGAAAGCTAAAGCGGATAAGCGATTTTTATAAGGGCATACCGAAGAAAATCGGTTTAAAATTTTACCGGCCGGGAACCGCGATACTATTTAGCGTAATACTGGTTGGGGTATAAATTGGAGGATAACATTAAACAGAACGAAAACCATACAAAAGGCAAAAGGGTATTTGCAGATCGGGAACGTACCAATATTTTACGTAAGGGCGAGCAAAGCCTGATCCTTTTTTTATTGAAGAAAGTACCTGCGTGGGTATCTCCTAATATTATGACGGGTATCGGAATGTTCGGATCTATAATTGTGTTTTCTGCATTTATTTTAGCTCATTTCTACAGCCGGACTTATTTACTGACGGGGATTTTAGGATTTTTCATCAATTGGCTTGGCGATTCGCTGGATGGCCGATTAGCATATTACCGCGAAACACCTCGAAAATGGTATGGTTTTGCACTCGATATTATTATGGATTGGCTCAGCATCATCCTCATTGGTTTTGGATATTATTTTTATGCAGAAGGACTCACACAGGTTTTAGCCTTTCTTTTTGTGGTGCTTTATGGCTGGTCGATGATTATCAGCCAGTTGAGGTACAAAATAACCGGTCATTACCAGATCGATTCGGGCCGCTTAGGGCCAACTGAATTGCGAATCATCATTTCGATTGTTCTTATTGCCGAAACATTAATTACTGGCAGCATTACCTATTTTGCTATGGCCATGGTAGCTTTGTTAATGATATTAAACACCATTGATACCTTTAAACTTTTAAAAGCCGGCGATGCTAAAGACAGGGAGGAAAAAGCATGATCAACTGGCCATCTGTAAAGCTTTTTTTAAAGGCACAGGTATCTGCATTTTCTGGTGGCGTAACCGATTACGGCTTAATGGTACTTTTAACCGAATGGCTTCATATCCATTTTACCATTTCAATTTTAATTTCCGGTACTGTTGGCGGAATTGTTAACTTTTGCATTAACCGTTTTTGGGCCTTCAAAAGCACCGATGATTATTGCAGTTCTGCGAGCGGGCAACTGATCCGCTTTTTTACGGTAGTTCTGGGAAGTATTTCTTTAAAATCAGGAGGAACTTATTTATTGCATCAAAGCCTGAATGTAGATTACAAAATCGGCAGATTATTAATTGACAGCGTTGTTTCTTATGGTTTTAACTATCCTCTAATGAAATATTGGGTGTTTAAAATTAATAAATCCCATGAATTTGATGATGAAGAGGAGTATTTTGATCCTGTAGGGAGAGAACAAAGGGCTTAATTACTTTGCTACTATTTTTTATGATTTATCATATAATAGTCCAACCATATCTAACTGGCAAGTGTTTGCGCTTTTATTCGTTAAAATAAAGCTATTTAAAGGGTTAATTTCTTAAGAAAAGGGATAGGCTTTTAAGGTGATGATTTATCTCTATAAATTGTCATTGCGAAGCCAATTTTTCATTGGATGAAGCAATCTCTATTGTATTATTAAAAGCATAAAAGATTGCTTCGTCGTTCCTCCTCGCAATAACGACTTTTCTACTTAAATCTGGCGATGGTAAAAGTAAAAATTTCAATTCAACAGACCGTTGATTATAGATATATGTATGTTTCTAATTAATAAAGGTAAAAAGGATGTCCAGCCCAAACGATGAAGCATAAAAACCGAACACCTTACCTTTACCTTATCAGTTTAATATTGTTTTAGAGTCGCTCATCCTATCCTGGTTTATTTTTTTAATAATTTCTTCGAATCTGGATTGTTTTTCAATGTATTTATTTAATAAATCGATCTGGTTTAAGCCCCTTACCAAATTATGACCGGCATAATTGGTTTTATAGTAAGTATCTCCATTTAAAAAATCGGCTATAAACCTTACGGCCTGCATGTAAATCATAAATTTACCTGCATAAATGAAGAATTGTTTTTCGGTAAAATTTAAAACCGGATCCATCTCTTCCATATATCCTTTATGTATCGCTGCAAACACATCTTCCCTGATGGCGATTTTACTAAAATCTTTTTCCTCTTCGTTTGCTTCTGATAAATAAGTACGCATCATATCACCTACATCGCTTATAAAATAGCCCGGCATCACCGTATCCAGATCGATTACGCACAAGCCAACACCTGTATCAACCTGCAAAAGCACATTGCTGATTTTGGTATCGTGGTGTACCACACGCAGGTTAAGTGCGCTGCTATCAACCATATGGCCGTATTGCTCTTCGATATCGTAATGCCTGATGATTTCCTCTATCGCGAATTTTGCTTCTTTGATCCTTTCTTTGGTTGCCTGCTCTAACGCAGTTTTAAATTGTTCTACACGCAACGGCAGGTTATGAAAATCTTCGATGGTGGGTTTTAACTTTTTTACATTGAAAGCGCATAACATCCTCGTAAATTTACCAAACTGCTTTGCAGCGTGATAAGCCTGCTCCGGACGGTGCACAAAATCAATTGAGCAAGAATTTTCAACAAAAGGGAAAACACGGTAAAAGTGATCGTCGATTACTACAAAATCATTTCCATCTGTAGTTGATATGGGCGCAACAAATAAATACTTGGGAGCGGTTTGATCCAGATATTTCTTTATCGTTTCGATATTTTGGGCAATATTTTGAGGCTGACGAAAAACCTCGGTATTTACTTCCTGTAAAATATAAGCTAATTCTTCACTATAAACTTTCCAGGTATGGTTAATTAAACCCGAGCCAAAAGGTTCAATTTTAAATTTTTCTACGTTAAGTCCATAAGCACCTAAGACTTCTTGAAACATAAGATGTTAATATTTTTGATGAAAATTGTTCCAGGTTAATCTACATTGATGCCCCCGGATAAAGTTGCGTGTTAAAATATGCGGGCAGGCTTGTACACACTACCCGCAACCGAGACTAAAAGCCGCTATCGTCTAAAGCGAAAGTATTTTTACGGTCTTTCCATTTTCCTTTGGTAAAATCAGGGAATTTTTGTGGCATGTTCCCTTCTTTTAACGATTTGGTAGAAAGCGGTGTAATTACACTCATGGTAACCGAATCATATACATCAATCGGCGTTTGTTTTTTCTGTTTTACGGCCTGGATAAAGCCATTAAATACAAACCAGTCCATACCACCGTGACCAGCGCCTACTGCTTCTGCTTCGTATTTTTTCCAAAGCGGGTGATCATATTTATCAAACCACTCCTTTGCGGGATCCCAAACATCGTCCTTTTTAGATTTATGGTCGATATAAACCGATTTGTTTACATCCATCCATAGGCCTTTTGTACCCTGCACCCTGAAACCGATAGAATACGGGCGTGGCAAATGCGTATCATGACTTAACAACACGGTTTCGCCATTTGCACAGTTGATCATCGTAGTGGTTACATCACCGTTTTTATAATTGATTTTGGCATTTGGATGGCCTGGCGACATTTCTTCTACATAAGCAGCCAATCCTCTGGCTTTAGAGCTGAAGGATACCAGACTGGTAAAACTGTTTCCCCTGTTAATATTGGCATATTGCATTAACGGACCTACGCCGTGTGTGGGATACAGATCGCCATCCTGATCGATGTTGAACTGCGTACGCCATTGTGCCTCGCTTAAAGCTTTTGGGCCGTATTCTACCCCACCACCATAATAATCTTTGCCGTTGTTAAAAAGTACGTTTCTTAAATTATGCTGATACCCACCTTCCAGGTGTACCAATTCGCCAAAGAGGCCCTGTCTAACCATATTCAGGGCTGCCATCACATCTCTGCGGTAACAAACGTTCTCCAAAGTCATGTAAGGCATGCCGGTTTTTTCAGAAGTATTTACAATATCCCAATGATCCTGTACGGTTAAACCTGCAATTACTTCGCAGCCCACATATTTACCAGCTTTCATGGCATCAACCGCCTGATCGCGGTGAAACTGCCACGGGGTTGCTATAATTACGGCATCGATATCTTTACGTTCGATCAGTTTTTTATAGGCATCTACCCCACCTGTATATTCTGTTGCGGCTGGCCTGCCTTTTTTAGCAATAAAAGCCCGGCAAACTTTAAGTGAGCTTTCCTGGGTATCGCAAATTGCCACGATTTCTACATCGTCTCTTAAAACACCTTCAGAGATATGGCTCATTCCACGTGCGCCTACACCGATATAGCCCAATCTTACTTTTCCGCTGTCTGATGATGCAAATAAACTTCCGGTTGGCAGGATGGTTAAACCAGCAGCCGTAAATGCACCATTTTTGATAAAATCTCTACGTTCCATTTGTGTTGTTTAATATTTATTGTTTAGTTTTTAATTGATCCGGTTATTTCTGAACAAACGTTTTACTAGCTGTTATTTCGCCCTTTTTCTCTTCAAAACCACTTCATCTACAGCGCATTAATAATCATTTTAGTTTAAAGGTTTTTAAATGGTTTCTGGTTAAAATATAACCTGTAATCTTTAATCCTTCCATTGGCGTTATCCTGCCTTGGCAGTAATTTCAATCCTTTAATATTGTAGCTTTTGCCCAGGTCGATTACGATCTGATGCGGTGGTTTTGGTGATTTATTTTCCCACTGGGTATGCCAGATACTGGTAAACTGCAGGTCGAAAACATTGGCTGCATTTCCGTCATCGCTGCCAAGTTCTTCGCTATCTGCAAAAACAATTTTCCAATCGTTACGGGGAATTTCATTGCCTTTATCATCAAGCAATACAATTTCTGCAACAGAGGTGTATGGTTGCCCTTTTTGTTCTGATAGTGCTTCCAGGCAGAAGTACCTTGCTGTTACCGGTTTAAAATTTACTGTTTGCCATTTATTATCATTAGAAAAGGTGCCTTCGGTATAGGGCTGTTGTGCATCGGCAAGCCACTTCTGGTTGGCTTTACGGTGTAATTCGGGCTGTTTTTCGTTTACTACATCTAAAATGGGTTTGTCCAGAAAGCTTAAATCCGGTTTTGCATTTCCGAATAAATCGAAAACCACCACTTCGTTTTTACCTTTTTTAAGCCAGCTGCCCGGCACCAGCATGGTTTGTGTAGGGCCGATATTCCAGTATCTGCCCAAACACATTCCATTTAACCAAACTAATCCCTTATTCCACTTACTCATGTCGAGATAAGTATCCTGCAGTTTATCAGCATTAAAATTTCCTTTATAAAATGCTGCTGTTGCAGGCTGGTTTGTAAGCTTTTCATAATGCAAGGGAATATTTACCTCACCCATCCTGACAGGATAATTTTTCCAGCCTTTTAATGTAATTTGTTTTCCGTTTTCAGTTAAAACTACCTCACCGTGTATGCCTTTTCTATCGTGCATCTGGTATCCATAGTTTACACGACCTGTAGCCTCCACCAAAATTCTTAATGTGCTTTTAGCAGTTCTGGCCGGAATTTCGATGCTGAATTTATTTTTTCTTCTATCCAGTTCACCTATTTTTTTGCCATTAATGTACACCAGGGCATAATCGTGGATATCTTTAAAAGTCAAAGTAGCTTTTTTACCAGCAGTTAAAGCCGTTTCGTACAATACCGCGCCAAAATCCTGGTTTAAATCTTCCATTAGCAAGGCTGTATCTGCTAATACGGGCTTAGGGAGGTTTTTGGTAAGCACAGCTATTGATGAAAAAGTAACCGGTTGTAGTTTCTGTATTTTGTTTGCTGCAGGTACTTCAGGCAGCACCTCCCCTTCCTGCAGGTAACCGGCAAAAAGCTTGCGGATGGCATAAAACTTCTCGGTAGCATTGCCTGCCTCATCAATAGGCGCATCATAATCGTAACTACTGGTTTGCGGCAGGTAAGGCGGTGCATTGGCGCCACTGTAGGTGCCAAAACTGGTACCGCCGTGTGCCATATATATGCTGAAAGATGCTTTCTGATCGAGCATATATTTCAACTCATTTACAATACGCTGCGTATCACCTTTGTGGTGCGGCCTGCCCCAGCTATCAAACCAACCCGGGTAATATTCGCCACACATTAACGGGCCTGTTGGCTGTATGGCCCTTAAGGCTTTAAAATTGGCTTCTGGTCCGCTGCCAAAGTTTACTACGGCAAATAACCCATCAGGATGATCGTTTTTTAACTGCGAAGGGCCATCGCAATGAAATAAGGGAACAGTAAAGCCGGCTTCTTTTAAATCGGTCTTAATGATGTTCATATAATCCTTATCGTTGCCATAACTCCCGTATTCGTTCTCTACCTGCACCATGATAATATTACCACCATTATTAACCTGTAAAGGTGCCAGCTGTTTGCCTACTGCTAAAAGGTATTTTTTCGACCTTTCTAAAAAGTATGGATATTGTGTGCGCAAACGAATGTTTTTATCTTTAAGCAGCCACCAGGGGAAGCCACCAAACTCCCATTCGGCACAAGAATATGGCCCGGGCCTCAATATTACATACAAACCCACTTCTTTAGCCAGTTTGCAAAATTCTGCCGCATCGCTCTGGCCAGTCCATGTAAACTGATCATGCTGTTTCTCATGCATGTTCCAAAATAAATACGCACATACCGTATTTAAGCCCATTGCTTTTGCCATTTGCAAACGTTGTTTCCATTCGGCCTTTGGTATGCGGGCAAAATGCATCTCGCCACAGCGTATTACATAAGGCTTGCCATTAAGTTCAAAAGCATCGGCACCTATGGTAAAAGTACTTTGTTTTTGGGCCCAGCCATTTACATTCAGGCTGATTAACAATCCTATAGCAATTATATTTTTAAGCAAAAGGGCACGCATTTGTTTAGGTTATGTTGGGTTTTGTTGATTTGTATTTTTAAAAGTAGAACAAGCAAATGAGCAAAACAACATAAATAACAGCGCAAACGATTGACTAATTTTTAGGTTACACATTTTAACTAAGCCTAACGAACGCGCTTATTTTGCAATTGGGTTTAACCCATTTTTAAAGAAATAAATTGATTTTTAAAAGGCTGGGTTATTAACTGGAAGCTTAAAAACAGATAAATATAAAATGCTTTTAATCATCTAATTTTTAAAAAGATGTAGAAGTATTTCCACAACTACAATACATAGTGTGGAAAATTAGTATAATACCCCGATATTTTTTTTCATAAACATGCTCAAATATTTTCTTTAATATATTATTCTTTGAGCGCCATAATCTGCTTTAAATCACAAAAAAGAGCACTTTTTCCCAAAACAACTTCTTTCACGCAAACACAAAATCCTTAAAATCAGGCTATCACAAAACAATTTGGACAAAATTTTGCAAGAGTGTAGATGCAGATTGCATTTGTATCTGGTTTTCTAATTCTGACCTCTTATTATGGAAGACAAACTCATTACCGAAATCAATATCGAAGGCAAGGCCATCAAACACTTTGATTCGTTCGATCTGGAACAAAAATTTAACGGGCATCATTATTTTGAGCTAAGGTTCAGGCAAAACCAATTGGGTTTGCCGGGACTTATTACGCTTGATAACAGCCGCGATTTTGTTGGCAAAACACTTACAGCTTCTTTTGGCTATGAAACTGATAAATTACAGGAATTTACAGGGCTGATTACCAAAATATCGCTTGATCAAAGTCATGGTTATCATGGCGTACTTGTTGTGAGTGGCTACAGTCCTACCATTTTAATTGAACATGGAGCAGATCTGGGTTCTTATCTTGATAAAAGTTTAGAAGAAATAGTAACGCTGACCACAAAAGATATAGCTAAAAATGATCTTAAAATAGTAACCAATACTAACCGCAAAATCCCTGTCGATTATCTTATCCAGTACAAGGAGAACGATTTTGAGTTTTTAAACCGTTTATCGGCCGAATATCAAGAATGGTTTTTCTATGATGGGAAACAACTCAATTTCGGCAAACCAGATGAACAAAAGGAAATACAACTGTTTTATGGTCGCGATGTGCAGGATCTGCAATATGCCATGGAAATTTCTCCGATCAAAAATAAAAATTTCACGTATTACCCCACTGAAGACGAGATTTTGCAAAGTGAAAGCACAGGCAAAACAGACGGCATACCTGACCTTGCACATGCAGTTCGAACTGCTAAGCAAACCTTTAGCAAGACACATCATCAACAGGTACAAATCGCTATAAACAGTAATAAGGAAATTAAAACCTATACAGAAAACGAGGAAAAAGCCAATGCATCAAAGTTTTTAAAAATCAATGCCAAAGGCGATAATGCAGCATTAAGCATTGGTTGCGTTGCCGAAATCATGATGAGCATAAAACAGGAGCTTGCTTTCATCACCGAAAGTCTGGGTAAATTCCTGATTACCAGTATTCATCACCATATTGATGTAGCGGGCAAGTACCATAATACTTTCGAAGGTTTAGTCGCCTCAACAGAATATCTTTTGGTAAAAAATTATAAAAGGCCAAATCCGCAGATGCAGCTGGCTGATGTGGTGGATAATAATGATCCGCTTGGCCATGGACGGATTAAGGTGAGGTTTAAATGGGAATGCCTCAACAATGATGTTACTGATTGGTTAAGGATAATAACACCAGATGCAGGCAGCAGCGCACAGGTAAATACAAACAGGGGGTTTGTGTTTGTTCCCGAAGTTGGCGACCAGGTTGCTGTAACTTTTGAGGAAGGAAATATTGCAAGGCCAATTATAATGGGGAGTATTTTCCACGGTTTAAATGGTGCGGGAGGTGATGAAGATAATCATTTAAAAACAATTGCAACCAGAAGCGGGCATACGGTTGAATTTAATGACACTGCGGGTGCTGAAACCATTACCATTACCGACAAAAACCACAATATCATCAGATTTGACACCAGCGCATCAAGTATCGAAATCAGCGCACCAGAAAACATTAACATTACGGCTAAGAATATAACCATTAATGCTGAACAAAACATTTCAATAACTGCCGGAGAACATCTTTATTATAATGCCGGAGGAAACATTATGAGCAATGCGGGCGAAAACCATTCGGTAATGGCAGAAAACATCAGCATGGTTGCTAACAATAATATTAATAAAAGTGCTTCCAATATCGAAAAAACTGCAGAACATATTAATTTAAACAGTACAAAAGAGAATATCGAGTTGCATAGCAGCAAAGAAATTGTAAACAAAAGCGGCAATAAAGTTAAATTGTTCTGACATGGGTACGATCAAATATATCAGCAAAACCATAACTGAAAATGCAGAAAGTATTAAATGGTTTGCCACCAATGGCGACATTAATTTAAATGCATCAAAAGAGGTGATGCTTCAGAGCAGGGATAAGATTAAGTATGATCGGTATGAGCCTGTTAAAAATAAACACATGAAGTAGAAGAAATTATAACAGGGTTGCCAAGAGATAGTTTAATTTATAATAATATATACGATTTCGAAGTAATAAAATTTAAAGGTGATGTTTTGCCAAAAGATGAAAGATCTATAAAATGGAAACTAGAGTTCATTTACGATGGAAATCATTACAACGAAATCTTGCCTGTGTAGGAAAAATTATAAAGCTAAAATCTAATCTTTTAGAAATGTGTGGAAGGGGATTTACCTTAACGGCCTACATTTCTGATGCAGGTAATGGAGGTAAATATTATGGATGGCAGCATAATTTCCATTTTCTCTCTTTATTGCATTGAGCAAAGTAAAGGCTTCGAAGAGAGAAAAAATATGAATTCAACAGTAATTGAATTATCAAACAAAGAAACAATATGAGTAAAATTCAATACAAATCTTTAAATAAACCTTTAAGCATGCTTGGTAAGATAGAAATTGCAGAGAAAACAGCGCTTAAAGGTGAGGATTTTATTAATTTCTTTAGTGTAGAAATTTTTCCACACAAAACTTCAGCTTGGTATGGAAATCAGAGTATAGAAATTATACGCAAACCAATTCCATCCGGTGCTTTACTAACTAACAATGCAGATGTATTTGCACGTCAGGTTTCGGCAACATTAAATCAGTTAACCTTAAAACTGGGTTTAAACGGGGTACCTGTTACCATCGAAAAACAAAATGAACTCTGGCAAAGGTGGCTGAATATTAGGAGTAATTTAGCCAATACTTTTACAGGTAACTGGGTTGAACCGGCCCTGGCGGAAATCGATAAAAAAATATTGCCAGGCAAAACATTCACACATTATATCATGCAAGACCTGTTTCTGAACGAGTATTTCAGGAATATTTATGATGCTTCTTTTACAGGTAACGCTTTTTATAGCAAAAGAACTGTGCATGGCTTGTGCCCCTTCCCTATCCAGTTTAACGAAAAATGGTTGCTTCATACTTCTGCCACTGAGCAATCGATTAATTTTTCAGGTAAGTGGGATAAAATTGCTGATCAGTCAGGTTTTAAAGAGTGGCTTAAAAATAAAACTGATGATCGCCTCGGCGAAATCCGTGTTGAAGGACAATATCAGCTAGATCCTGTTACGGGTTGGTGTAATGCATTGGAAAGCTGCTATTCCTTAACCACAAACAGTTATAAAAAGACGCTTAAAATTACTTTAACCACCAATTAAATATAACCAAAATGGATTGGAGCACAGATCCTGAGCCAGTTAATGCTAAAGATAATATCACAGCTCTTGATGCTGCCGATACCCTAAAGGGGGCAGGTCAGCCTGCCGTGCAGGATCCTGACCGTTCCATCCCGAATACAGAAATTACCGAGATTTTGGCCTGCCATGGTGCAAAATGCACGTGCGATCAGGCTTTTGATCCTTCTTACAAACCATTAAAAGTACTCAGCCATAATAAATATATAATCAACGATAACGGTGAAACCAAACTGATCGCCACCACTTTAGAAAATAAACTGCTCAACCTCAACTTCGGCCAGTGTAAAGTACCGGATCCGGGAAAACCCGTGCCCTGTACGGCCAAACTGCAATGGAAAGATTATTACGAAAAAGTAGAGCTCCCCAACGGGGCTTATGTGCTAACCAATAAAAGCACCGCAATATGTACAGCAAAAGGCGGAAACATAAAAATTGTTCAGCATGGCCAACAGGTTAATATCACTCCCCGCGAACTCGAAAACGCCAGTGCAGGCAGCTGGGTAGCTGATGGCCCCTTGCTTACCGAGGAGTTTATGTACACCAGTGCGGTGGCAAAAAACAACGACGAAGACGGTGCGGCCGTAAAGTCAATTGCCCCGCTAACTTATGGCAAGCTGCAACCGCTCAATAGCCCTGTTACTTTCAGGGCAGAGTTTTACGGACAGCCCGGCGATGCCGAAAAGCAGGGCGTAAACTGGGTAATTTACGATACAAACGGCGAGCCCATGCAATTGCGGAGCGATGCCGGCGAAACCATCACCATTACCTTCAAAAAAGCAGGAATATACCTCATTGAGGCCTATGGCAAGGCTAATAGTGATAAAAAAGTAACCAGGGCTTATACCATCAAGGAAAACACGATCGAAACGGTAACCACGGTAGACGGAAAAACCAAAGTGAGGGTACAGGTACCTGTAACATTCAGGTTGAAAAGCCTTTTCCCTGGCCTGGCCGTACCCGGCGATATCAGTACCATTAGCTGGGAAGTGACCAAAACAGGTGGTGTCGGGGTGCCTGCCCTTTTAACCCCAACAGGGAACATTACCCAGGTCATCTGTAATGATGAATGCACTTACGTGGTATCGGCCTGTTTTAACGGTGTCCCAAAACAATCAGAGCAGATCCATGCCCTGAGGAATGGGATTACATCGGTGATTGCCTCTGTTGAAAGTACGAGGATAAAAGAACAGGTCATATTTAGCGTAAAAGACCATTTTAAAGTTTTACCTGCCCTGCCCGAAGAAAGTACTGCGGTAAAATGGACATGTAAAAACGATGAAGGAAAACCTGTTGAAGCATTTGAAACCAAAACAGGCGAAACGGTAAGCCATCAATTTGAAGAACCAGGCGAATACACCGTACAGGCATACCTGTTACAGCCAGGTGCCAAGGTAGCGGTTAAAATAACCGTCGCCCAGCCCGCGCTTATCCTCGCACAATGGGAATACCCCGAAGGTGGCAGAAAAATAAAAACGGGTTGGGAAGAAAAAAACCACGCTTATCTTAAATTCAAAGCGGCAGAGGGCATTACCGTTAACCTGGAGTACGGTTATATCGATGGTAATGGCAATGCAAGGGCCATGCACGTCATCAATGGCTTCAAGGTGCCCCAAAACCAGGTACCCGATACCGCAAAATATCCTTTTGTACCACACGCAGCCCAATATTCAAAACTGTTAAAAGCAGGAACAGAATTTTATTTCAAGGTACATGCTGCCGATAAAAAATATGAAATTTTAAACGGGGATATCCCCCAGCCGTTGCAAAAACTAAAATTGGTTACAGGTGAAGAAATTGTAAGCATTGAATTTTTAACCGATGGCAAAGCAGTTATACAGGCCTTATACGGCAGTAAAATGCAATGCCGAATCCGCACCCGGAACCTGAGCGCAGAAAACATCTCAGTAAAAATATACCGTAAAGAAAGCCGGCTGGGACTGGATAACCTCAGAAACGATACTCTTGTACACCATAAAGAATATCCATTAAACCCTGACGGTACAGTTGAATTTGATTTCACCCTGGACAAAAGCTGGGAGAAAAGTTACAGCGAAAAGCTGCACCGATTTTATGCCGTGATCGGAGAAATGGAGTTTTTTGGCATCAGTAACACCCTGATGGCCTTTAAGAATGATGTGCCCGCCAATGGTGGCAAAGCACTGGTGGGGATTGGAAGGCAGGAAGGGCATAATACTGGCAGCTGCCCGAGGTGCAATAAGGATATTACCCCGGCAGAACTGAAGCAGGTATTCACGGACGCAGATAATGAGACACTCACAACTGTTGCCAATACCTACAACAAATATATGGCAGAACTTGGCATGAATACCTGCTGGGTAAAAGCACATTTCTTTGCCCAGATCAGGGTCGAATCTAGCACTAAACTGCATTTAAAAAGCGGGGAGAGTATGAACTATAGTGCCGACACTTTGATTAATGGCAACTTAAATAAAAAAACCGGTAAGCGCGACAGTCCACCATTTTCTTATTTCACCAAACATCATGATGATGCTTATAAATATGGCCGGACCAAAGACCATGCGGCGAATCAAAAGATGATCGCCAACTTAGCCTACGCCGATAAAAACAGAAGTGTAGATAACAGGGTCGGTAATATCCAAGAAGGTGATGGCTGGAATTTTAGGGGTAAAGGCCTGATCCAGCTTACAGGAAGGGAAAATTATACCAAAGCAAATGCCTATACTTTAAAATATGAAAAAACAGATATCCTTAAAAATTCAGACATCGTATCTAAGGATATTAAGATAGCTGTGCTTACCTCCATGGCCTTTTTTAAATGGAAGGGGTTGATTGCGCTTAGTAATGGCCTTTATAAAAATAAAAAAGTGTCAGAACAGGTCGGAAATAAAGTTGGGAATAGCTATGTAGAAAAACAAAATGCTTTGGACAATTACACTTCAAAAATATTCAAAGTTATTGAATGCGATTGGAAAGCAGTCGATATAAAAGATGATAAACAAAGAGCTCCATGGATGAAAATTGCAATTTCGGAAGCAAAAAATTATGGTGGCAAAAAAGAAAATATAATTGGGGATAGAATCAAACTCTATCATAAAGAAGGAGGTAATTTAGAAGGAGGATATAGAACTTCATGGTGTGCCTCGTTTGTCAATTGGTGTATATTAAAATCTAATTATAAAATATATGCCTCAGCCTCTTCACAGAGCTTTTTATCAAGTAAAAGAGTAGAAAAATGTGAGATTTTTTATGGGGCTATTGCTGTGTTTACAGATTGTGATGTTAGTGGAAAAACACTGACGAGCGAAGATGGATTCACTCACGGTCATGTTGCATTTGTTTATGGAAAACTTCCAAATAATGAATATTGTATTTTGGGTGGAAATCAAGGCGATCAATTAAAAGTTTCAAATTATGATTGTAGTGGAAAAATATTTTATAGCTATACGCAAAAGGATGGAACGAAAGTTTACAAACGATTCAGAGGCTTCTATAAGCCAAAAGGCTACTCATTAAAAACAATAGATAGTCTAAAAGACAATTATGCAAAACTTAGCGATGCTAACACGAAAACAATCAACAAATCAATTAAAGAGAATAAAAACGGCGAAAAAACACAATAAAATTATTAAAATGAAATTAAAATTAGTATTAGGCTTAATAATTATCACAACTCTTTTCTCTTGCAGAAATGCTAAAGAAAAAGATGATGCCAATTTAAAAAAAGATAGTATGATCACAAAAATTTTAACTCATCAATTAGAAGATGGCCCTAAATCGGATTATAATGATATTAAATATAATATACATGATTTTGAGGCAACAATTTATATATTAAGAAAAAAACTAGAACAAAATAATTTCAAATTTATTGATAAAGCATTATTCGCAGAAAAAATCAAACTATATTTTAATAGAACGATTGACACTGGTAATACTGATAAATATCTTTATTTAAACTTTTTAGATCAATGTAATAAAACATTACATTATTATCCTAATGATCATTTTTTGATAGAAGGAAGCTTTATATTAAAAAACGAAAGTTTTATAACAAATATGTATGCTATTCCTGAAATCCTAGATTACCAAAAAGATTATCCTCAATTAAATTTTGTCGAAGAAAAACCGAGATTTATTTATGATGCAATTGAAAAAGAAAAAATAGAGATTGATCGCTGGAAAGACTTACATGATCTTCCAAAAGAACGCGAAAAAAACATATTATCTCTTGTCCATCGTAATAAGTACCTATTTAATGAAAGCAAGTCTAGCTTAACATGGCTACTTTTTAATGATCAAACTTTTTTAAAAAACTTACTTATTGTTTTTGGATACGATAAAGAACCAAAAATAAATAAAATGGTTTTAGATTCTATTTATAAAGAAAATACTAAAAAAAATATAATATATGGAGAAGTTATTTCTAGCTTATTTTTTGCTAAGGACTGTAATAATAAACTAGAAATAAGGGCTAATTTGCTAAAATATGTTGAAGAAAATACTAGTCCAACAGATAACCATTTTATCTATGCATTAGGAAGTTTCATAAGTACATTATATGACGGAGATGAATATGAAATCTTCGACGAAGACCCCTCTAAAAAATTCACCGATGTAGAAAAAGCAGAAATTGTAGCCAACATTGCTAATATCGAAAACCCTGCTATAGAAAAATACAAATCTCCTGCATCATCTGATGTATGGAATCTTCCGGGTTCTTCATTATACAACCTTTCTGTTTCGCACCCTGAAGTAATTAAAATAATAGAACAGCATAATTATTTCGGCCTGCCTAAAATGAAAGAGATAATAGCCAAGTTACAGGAAGAGGCGCCACCAAAAGGTGCAGATCCGGAATAATAGAAATTTGAGATACACGTAGAAGAGGATAATTGCCCCAATAAATATCACATGTTATTGGCCTGATAATTTGCAAACACAGAGGCATTACAAATTTGCCAATGCCAAAAAGCCCATCCACGCTAAACCCGGTAGCAACGGAAATCCTTTTTATTGGCAAGGTATCTCCAATTATTACCCATATAGCCTGTTGCGCAATATTTCCAATAAAAAGATTGGAGTATATAACGGGACTAAAGCACCCACGAAGGTATGAACGCCCATTTTCAAATTAGACTCCCCGAGTCTGCTTTAGAAACACCTTACAATACTATGCCGTCAGATTACCCTCTAAATTAATGAAACTGTCAAAAGAAAACTCACGGTTAAGCAACAAGACGATATTAATTAAATATTAAGTTAACAATTTATTAATATCTTTAGGCGCTAACCAAACCTTCAGAATTCCTTCAGAATTGGAACTTACCTTCGCCCAATACTTATACAATTGTGGCAGGTAAGCTAAAAACTTTTGGATTCGACCTTATAATGAGCATTAAACAACAAACAAACAAATTACTGAATAACAGATTTGGTCCAGTTTTTTTAGTTACCGCACTGTTATGCAGTATATCTTTACTCACCAGGCTGGCTTTACTGGTTTATAGTGCCTCATCTGTTGATTGGTCGGTACTTAACCTGATTAAAATTTTCGCTATCGGCCTCTTTTACGATCTTGCTGCAGCATCTTTTGCAGTAATACCCATTGTAATTTATTTATGGTTGCTGCCTTCTAAATGGTATAACCGTAAATTCAGCAGGGCATTGTTGTTTATTTATTTCTTTTTTGTTGTTTTCAGTCTTATTTTCAATGCCATTTCTGAGTGGTTTTTTTGGGAAGAATTTTCGGTGCGTTATAACTTTATAGCGGTCGATTATTTAGTGTACACTACAGAAGTGATCGGAAATATCCGCCAATCGTACCCCATAAATAGCATTATGCTGGCTTTGGTGTTGCTGACGGCCGCAGTTATTTACCTTTTAAGGCCATATATAACTGCATCAACCACTGCAAAAAGCAGTTTTGGTAAACGAACAAAAATTGCTTTGATCCTTTTATGCCTGCCTGTTTTTACCTATTTCTGCGTAAGCCATAAATTAAAATACCTGAGCAAAAACCAATATGTAAACGAGCTTTCGGGCAATGGGATGTACGATTTTGGTTTCGCATTTTGGAATAACCAGCTCGATTACAACACTTTTTATAAAACGTTGCCCATTAAAAGGGCCGGATCTATTTTGAACCATTTACTTCAGCAGGATACCAGCCTGGCATTCAAAAATACTTCGAGAAAAATTGCTAACGCGGGTGCTGAAAATAAGATGAACGTAGTACTCATCAGTGTTGAGAGTTTAAGCGCCGAGTTTCTGGGTACTTTTGGCAATACGCAGCACATTACCCCGCAGCTCGATTCGCTGGCCAAAGAAGGATTGCTTTTTAATAATTTATACGCCTCGGGCACGCGGACGGTACGTGGTTTGGAAGCACTTTCGCTTTGCATCCCTCCCACGCCCGGACAATCGATTGTTAAACGTCCGGATAATAAAAACCTGTTTACTTTGGGTAGTATCTTCCGATCTAAAGGTTATAACAGCAGGTTTATTTATGGCGGTTATGGCTATTTTGATAACATGAACGAATTTTTCTCTAACAATGGTTATGAAGTAACCGACAGAAGTTCGTTACAGGATTCGGAAATTCATTATTCTAATATCTGGGGCGTGGCCGATGAAGACCTGTTTACCTTGTCGTTACGCGAACTGGATAAAGACTATAAAAACAACAAGCCGTTTTTTGCACAGATTATGACGGTTTCGAACCACCGCCCTTACACTTATCCTGAAGGGCGGATTGATATTCCATCGCATACCGGCAGAGAAGGCGCCGTAAAATATACCGATTATGCCATTGGGAAATTTATCAGAGAAGCAAAGCAAAAACCCTGGTTTTCGAATACCCTTTTTGTTATTGTAGCCGATCATTGTGCATCCAGTGCAGGTAAAGTAGAGCTACCGGTTGATAAATACCATATTCCAATGATCTTTTATAGTCCCGGGCACATTGCACCGGGTAAATTTGAGAAACTTACCGCACAGATTGATATTGGCCCTACTATTCTGGGTTATCTGAATTTTAGTTACGACAGTAAATTTTTCGGCCAGGATGTTTTTAAAGTAAAAGACGGCGATGAAAGGGCCTTTATCAGTACCTACCAAAGTTTGGGCTACATTAAAAACGATAAACTGGTAATCCTCGATCCGAATAAAAAGGCAGTTACTTACAAACCTAATTTTACTACGGGAAGTGCAGTAACATTGCCGGCAGATGAGCAACTGATTAACGAGGCGATATCGAATTACCAAATGGCTTCATACTTATACCAGAAAGGTTTGTACGGTTTCGAATCTAAAAAGAGATAACTGCCTGAACAGAAACCTATAGAAATTACAAACGATATACTATTTACTTAATTCCAGCTGATTATTCCACTCTTTCAATAATTCGGGGTGTTTTAACAATTCTTCTTCACTTAAATCGGTTTCCAGTTCGCTTAATTTAAAATCGATGGTATCGGTTATTACGCTGCTGATGTTTAATAAATGGTCTATTTCGGGATCGATCAGGTATTCTAAAAGTTCGAACACTGCACAACCGGCATTCAAGGCGTAAGTTCCCGATGGATCGGTAAATTCTTCGGTATCAGGTAAAACTTCTTCCAATTCGGTTAAAAGTTGATTTACCTTTTCTTCATTCACACCATCCAGCACTGAATCCTTAATATATTGAATAGATTCTTTCAATATTTCAGGATTTCCCCACTTAAATTCATTGTAAAAATCGATGTAATCAGGTAAAAGCCTTTCGCAGATATCCAGTCCAAAGCCAATTAACCTACCTTGAGGTAAAACCGTTAATTGCTGACTTAAACGCTCGTAAAACCGGGTAGAATCCATATGATATTATTTTAGCAAACCGATTGACCTTTTAGCAATTAAAATCATTAAGAAAAACATTCCTCAATATTTAAATACATCAATGGCCAGGGCACAAAGATATGCGTAATTTTTACAGGCACAATTTTATTGCAATTAAACGATTTGCCTGCACGATGTTTCTCTTACATTTGCTTACGTATGCAATTACCGCCGCATCATTTACTCCAGGGACTGGTTAAACACTATCTGATTATTGATCAAAAAGTCAGCGTGGCACAATCCTACCGCATGTTTTCGGATGGTAATCCAGGAATCGTTTTTCATTTAAAAGATCCGTTTTTACAGTGGAATAACGAAAATTCTGCAGTCATTAAACAACCCCGGAATTTTGTTTATGGGCAACTGAGCCATTATAACACCATAGTTACCCAAGGTGATTTAAAGATGATTGTTGTGGTGCTTGAACCCTATGCTTTATTTACCCATTTCCATACGGCGGCATATGAGTTAAATGATGAAACGGTACCTTTGGCCATTTTTTTTGGACAGGAAGCCCGTGATGTTGAAGAACAAATTACCACTGCCACATCGCCCGTTGAAGCCATCGCAATTATTGAGCGCTTTTTAATCAAGCGGTTAACTGCACAAAGAAATTTAAGTGCCGGTTTTAACAGGGCCATGCGTTGCATTTACCAGCACCATGGCTTAATCAGTATCGAAGATTTACTCCAAACAATCCCCATAACCGAAAGGCAGCTGGAACGTAAATTCTGCGAGCATGTGGGTACCTCGCCTAAAAAATTTGCTGATATTATTAAGCTGCAGCACTTTCTTAAATTACTTCAAAAACAACCCGATAAGGAGAAAATAGCCGATTTGATTTATATTTCGGGCTATTACGACCATGCCCACCTGAACCGTAATTTTAAAAAGATGACTGGTTTTACCCCAATCTATTATAAAAAGACGCCGCAAATGCTGGCCATAAATCTGATGCAGGTATAAGCGGTTGATTGTCGGTTTTGTACAAATTTTTCATTATTGAGCTGATTAGTTTTGATCAGTTAAAATACTAAAAATGAAAAATTTTAAAATAGCTACCGCTCAGTTCGAAAACCGCAGTGGCGACAAGGCATATAACCTTTCGGTAATTGAAAAGCTTGCCAAAGAAGCCTCAGCTCAGGGTGCACAGGCAATTGCCTTCCACGAATGTTCAATAACCGGTTACACTTTTGCCAGGCACCTTTCTAAAGCGCAGATGCTCCAACTGGCAGAAATTATACCTCAGGGATCAAGCATTATCCGCTTAACCGAAATCGCCAAAGAATTTAACATCGCCATTCTGGCCGGACTATTTGAAAAAGATGAAAACGATAACCTTTTTAAAGCCTATGTTTGTGTTGACGGGAATGGACTGATTGCCAAACACCGAAAGCTGCATCCCTTTATCAACCCACATCTTTTACCTGGCAATGCTTTTACGGTATTTGATTTATATGGCTGGAAATGCGGCATACTGATCTGTTATGACAATAACATTATTGAAAATGTAAGGGCAACCACGCTGCTGGGCGCACAAATTATTTTTATGCCGCATGTAACCATGTGCACGCCATCTACCCGCCCGGGTGCAGGCTTTGTAGATGCTAAACTTTGGGAAAATAAAAAAGCGAACAGCGTTATTTTACGTACAGAATTCGATGGCCTTAAAGGCCGCCAGTGGTTAATGAAATGGTTGCCTGCCCGGGCCTACGATAATGGAATTTACGCTGTTTTCGCCAACCCCATTGGCATGGATGATGATCAGCTTAAAAACGGATGTTCGATGATTATTGATCCTTTTGGAGATGTAATTGCCGAGTGCAGGTCTTTAGGAAATGAATTTGTAATTGCTGAATTAAGTTCCAACAAGCTTACCGATGCGGGAGGATACCGGTATATCCAGGCCAGGAAACCAGATTTATATCAGGCTATACTTGGTAAGCCACACGAAAGCAATCAACAGGTTGCATGGCTTAAGAAGAAAACGATCTGATTGGCAGGATAAATTGAGGTTGTAAATCCATCTGCCGAATTATTCATTACAGAACAACCCTATATTTTATGCTATTAAACAAAAAAGCCTCACATTTTAGACTGAACCCAAAAAGTTGGACAAAGTTAAAAAATTAATTAGACTGATGAGCTCGATATTTTATCGGGCTCATCCCGTTTAAATTGAGTCTGATTCTGTCGTTATTATAATAGTGAATATAT
>Ga0308159_1000289_pt1 | contig 143770 bp, 128 predicted proteins | sample PhyCR1_FD_201040 | JGI IMG/M metagenome (GOLD analysis project Ga0308159, IMG submission 201040) | Phyllosphere microbial communities from UC Gill Tract Community Farm, Albany, California, United States - DLSLC.R1 | ecosystem: Host-associated > Plants > Phyllosphere > Unclassified | place...
TATCATGGATAACGCTTTAAATTGGAACAACTTTACTCAGGATGTCGTGCATAAATAGGTCTGTACCACAGGCCGGTATGTATTTACTCATGACTGCCCTTTAATAGCAACTCTTTTTAATGCAATGCTGCGGTAAAGCGCGAAATTAGTCTAATTTTGTACCGAACAGTTCAATAGATGTACAGTTATCAGGCTATTTTTCAACAGGTTGTGGTTTACCGGCCGCTAAGACCGCTCCGCAATGTGCGCAAAATTTTGCATCTATTTCATGGCCAGAATGCAGACAAGTCTGACAAGAACGGGCAGCACGCCCTTTTTCCAATTCCTGCGACATATAAGCCGTTAAAATCCCGGTCGGCACGGCAATGATCGAATACCCCAGCAGGATCAGCACCGACGCAAGCATTCTTCCCAGTGCAGTATGCGGTGTAATGTCCCCGTATCCGACCGTCGTCAGCGTCACCACGGCCCAGTAAACAGACGCGCCCAGCGACGTAAATCCGCCGTTGCCGCCTTCGGCAGCAAACATCAGCCCGCCGAAAAGACAAAGAATAATGGCGACAAAGCCAAAGAAGATGCAGAGCTTACGTTTCGCACGCATCAGGCTGCGCCATAAAACCCCGGCGTCGCTCATGTAGCGCAACAATTTCAGTACCCGCAGCACACGTAAAATTCTCAGCAGGCGGATGAGGATCTCCAGATTCCCCGCCCCCGCGAAGGAAGGCAGCATCCACAGGATGTACATGGGCAGAATGGTGCAGAGATCGATGATGCCGAAAAAACTCACCGGATAACGGGTTTTGCGCGGCGAACAGACCACCCGTAAGACGTATTCCACCGTAAAAAGCGCGGTAAACCCCATTTCGACCAGGCCGAACAACGGGATGATATTGGGTGTCGCCGGAAACAAGTCATATGCACTGGATTCGATAAACAGCAGCAGAACGCTGAGCAGTGACGCCAGGATCCAGAATATTTCCATCCGGCGGCCGCTGCGGGTGCGGTGTTCAAATAAAAGGGCATAACAGCGGCGTCGGGCTGACGCAAAAAAGCGGTAATCCTGAGACATAACCGGCACCAGCAAAAAGGAATTATGGCAAGAATAGACGCTTTTCATCGCCCGCGCCTGCGGACAAAAAGTCCAAAAAAAACGCCGGTCGCACAAGGTATTGGTGAAATACACTGTGCGACCGGCGTTGACTGACGGCACGGAGAATTAATCCATTAATTCAGACACCGCGTGACGAACATATGCCGTGATTTGCGCGACGTCGTCTGCGTCTGCACTGCCGCCGCCAATCGACCGCACGGTATTCTCCAGATGGCCGATATCCTGTTCAACTTTCTTGGCAATCTGCACTTTAACAATAGTGTCGACTGAAGAGATAAAAGCCCGCATGACGGCTTTCAGCGCGAAAATCTCACCGAAAGAATCGTACGCAGGTTTGTCAGAGGCCGCTGGTTGAGCAACCCGTGGTGGCAAGTTTTTCAGCCTGTCCACATGTTCAATCATCAGATCCATGTCTCTGATGAGTTCGTCAAAACTCTTAGCCACTGGTTTTCCTTCGCCCGGCGAAAGGCAGCAGGATACCACCGCGCTTTCAAGCCGAGAAGTCACAGAAACGTGTAAAGAGTAAATTTCGCCACAATGCGCCCGCCCTGCCGGGTTCTTCTACACAGAGAGTCGTAAGCCGGACAGGCACATCAGGTCGCTATTTAGCTGCTTATTTAATCAACGCAACGCAATACGGCCTTTCAGGCGTTTTTCAATGACGCCATATCAACAACAAAGCGGTATTTCACGTCGCTTTTCAGCATGCGTTCGTACGCGCCGTTGATGTCCTGCATGTCAATCATTTCCACATCACAGGAAATGTCATGCTCAGCACAGAAATCCAGCATTTCCTGGGTTTCAGCGATACCACCGATCAGGGAACCGGCGACGGTTTTGCGGCCCATAACCAGTTTGCCGCTGTGCAGCGCAGGCTCGACTGGCTCAATCAAACCGACCAGAATATGGGTACCGTCACGTTTGAGCGTGTCCAGATACGGGTTCAGATCATGTGGATTAGGCACGGTGTCCAGGATGAAATCGAAGTGGCTTTTTACGGCGGCCATTTGTTTTTCATCAGTAGACAGCACCACGTGGTCCGCGCCCAGACGGTAAGCTTCCTGCTCTTTGCCTTTGGAACGGGTGAACAGCGTCACATCTGCGCCCAGTGCTTTGGCAAATTTCAGGCCCATGTGACCCAGACCGCCCAGGCCCACCACAGCCACTTTGTGACCTTTACCGATTTTCCAGTGTTTCAGCGGAGAATACGTGGTGATACCGGCACACAGCAGCGGTGCAGCAGATTTGATGTCCAGTTTTTCAGAAACACGCAGAACGAATTTTTCTGAAACCACGATTTGTTCGGAATAACCGCCGTAGGTCATCATATTGTCATGACGATCATGGCTGTTATAGGTCATGGTAGCGCCTTCTTCACAGTACTGTTCCAGGCTTTCCGCGCAGGATTCACAATGCTGACAAGAATCGACCATACAACCGACACCGACGGTGTCGCCCACTTTGAAGCCAGAGACTTTCGCGCCAACCTGTTTCACGCGTCCGATAATTTCATGCCCCGGAACCATCGGATAAATGCTTTGATGCCATTCATTACGCGCCTGGTGGATGTCAGAGTGGCAAACACCGCAGTACAGAATGTCGATCACAACGTCGGTATCACGCGGGTCACGGCGAACAAAATTATGAGGCGCAAGAGGCGCATCCGCTGAAAGTGCAGCGAAACCACGAACGTTAAGCGTCATTTTTATCTCCTGATTGGATTACGGAATACTTCATGCCCGCAGAAAAGGCAGGCACCGCAAAATTATGACGGTTTAAGATGACTTACTGATATAACGATCCTCGCCATTACTTGCCTGAATCTGTTTATTTCAGGATTTTCAGGCGGGATTGTGCAGAGACTAAACAGTGGCACTTTGCCCGCAAAGCGCCACGTTTTAAGAAAGGATTAAATCAGACCCGCTTCTTTCAGTTCGCTTTTCAGATAAGCGTAATAGATAGGTGCAGCGACCACGCCGGGTATGCCAAACGCCGCCTCGAAGATCAGCATCGCCAGTAAAACCTCCCAGGATTTCGCCTTGATGCGACTGCCAACAATGCGGGCATTCAGGAAGTATTCCACTTTGTGGATGATGATCAGATACGCCAGCACCAGCGCGCCGACCCACAGCGACAGCGACAGGCCGACGATGAAAATCAGCGTATTCGAAATCAGATTACCGATAACCGGCAGCAACCCGCAGACGAAGGTCACGACAACCAGCGTTTTTGCCAGCGGCAGATGAATGCCGAACAGCGGTAAAATGCCAAACAGGAAAATACCTGACAGCACGGTATTGATCAGGGAAATCTGGAACTGCGCAAAGACCACGTTACGGAAGGCTTCACCCAGCAAATGCATCCGCTGCAACAGCTCCTTTTTCAGCGGGGCGTTCAGTTCGCCCTTGCGCGGCTGCTGAAGCGAGATAATCGCGCCGAGGATCATACCGATAATCATGGTCAGGAAAACGTGGGCAGCATTCTTGCCAACGGCCTGAATCATCACGATATGTTCACGCAGCCATTGCAGGAAACTGCGCTGCAACTCTTCAATATTCGCCGGTAAATAATGCAGTAATACCGGCGATAAACGGCTTTGTGCGTCTGTCAGCAGATGCGAGACCATGGCGTTAAACGCCACCGGATTACGCATATCCTCCATCAGAAAATCCGCAATGCCCGCAATCGCCAGCGTCAGACAACTGATCACCAGGGTCGCGATAATGGCCACCACCACCCAGCGGGCACGTTCGCCACTGATGATTTTTTGAAAGTACGGGGTAAGCGCATTGATGAGTTCAAACACTAAAAAACCGGCAATAAAACATGCCAGTAAATGAAGAGGAAGAATCAGTAACAGCCCGCCCATCACAATCAACACACTGAGCCAGCGAATTTGATTCGATCTCATAATCTGCATTGCCTGTATCCTTAAATCTCTGTTCACCGGGCTTTGCCCTGACGTGGTCACATCATAGCACTGAACGCCAGCGCACAATCCTCCGGTAAGTTAAACAGTTAAGAAAATTTTGACTGGCGGGGAGGTTCTTTTATTATCCCCCTGAAAAAGTCGTAAAGAAAATCTGAGAGTCTGGAGAAAAGTATGTCTGAATTAATCCGCGATAAACTGAGCCTGCCTGCAGGGCACGATAAATTATTACTGCATTCCTGCTGCGCACCCTGCTCGGGCGAAGTGATGGAAGCCATTCAGGCATCGGGGATCGACTATACAATTTTCTTCTACAACCCGAATATTCACCCGCAGAAAGAATATCTTCTGCGCAAAGAAGAAAACATGCGATTTGCCGAACAGCATGGCATTCCTTTTATTGATGCAGATTACGACACCGATAATTGGTTTGCGCGGGCGAAGGGCATGGAAAATGAACCTGAGCGCGGCGTGCGCTGCACCATGTGTTTTGACATGCGTTTTGAACGTACGGCGTTATACGCCTTTGAACATGGTTTCAGCGCCATCACCAGTTGTCTGGGGATTTCCCGCTGGAAAGACATGAAGCAAATTACCGGCAGTGGCGAACGCGCTGCGGCGCCTTATCCGGGCATGGTTTACTGGGATTATAACTGGCGTAAAAAAGGCGGCTCTGCGCGCATGATTGAAATCAGCAAACGCGAACGCTTTTACCAGCAGGAATATTGCGGCTGTGTTTATTCCCTGCGCGACAGCAACTTACACCGTAAATCTCAGGGCCGGGACTTAATCAAACTCGGTGTGAAATATTACGGCGACGAAGACGGCGAATAACCCCGCCCCAGCCCCTCTCTTTTTGTTATACCCGTCCATCAGGCCGGGTTATTTATTCTGTTATTTCGCCCGCGCCCTGTCAGATACGCCAGTCACTATTTCCATACCAGTTATTTATTTCGTCAGAATGCTAAACATCAGATTCATAGAATAATTTCCTATGACCTCTCCGGCCTTTGCATCTTGCGTTCACCGTTAACGCTTGTTACTTTCCGCCTCACGCTTTTATATACGCATTAATTCTAAGTAATAACACGCAGTTATTACCCGCGTATAGCGCTGTTCAGATCCATTAAAAATATAAAACAAACACAACATTATTGAGGGACAAAATATGTGGGTTTTAATTGGTATTCCGATCGTCGTGCTGGGTTTTGCACTGCGGTTTAATCCTTTATTAGTGGTGACCGTGGCCGGTATTTCTACCGGTCTGGCGGGCGGCATGCATACTATCGATATCATCAGCGCCTTCGGCAAAGCGTTCACCGATAACCGCTATATGGGATTGATCTGGCTGACACTGCCGGTGATCGCGATCCTCGAACGCAGCGGCCTGAAAGAACAGGCCCGTCATCTGATTTCCAAAGTGCATGCCGCCACTACCGGCCGTGTGCTGATGCTGTACTTCTTCCTGCGTCAGATGACCGCCGCACTGGGGCTTAACTCGCTGGGCGGTCATGCACAGATGGTTCGCCCGCTGATAGCGCCGATGGCTGAAGCTGCGGCCACCACCAAATACGGCGATTTGCCTAATGATGTGCGACAGAAAATCCGTGCTCACGCGGCAGCCGCCGATAACGTGGCGGTGTTCTTCGGTGAAGACATTTTCATTGCCGTGCAATCTATCCTGCTGATCAAAGGTTTTCTGGAACAGTACGGCATTAACGTTGAACCGCTGCACCTGTCTGTCTGGGCGATCCCTACCGCCATTGCTGCGCTGATTATCCACTTTATACGGTTATGGCTGCTTGACCGCTCGCTGGCTAAACGCTTCGACGTTCATCACGGGAGTACAGCGAAATGATTAACCTGCAGACTGTTTATATTCTTGCGGGCCTGATGTTCTGCGCCTATGCGTTCTTCAACGTGCGCGATAAAAGCCATTCCCGCCGTTATGTCAACGCGCTGTTCTGGGGCATTTACGGTGTCACTTTCCTGTTTGGCGCTGAATTGCCGCACTTCGTGACCGGCTGTATGGCGATTTTACTGGCGGTCATTGCCGGTAGCGGGAAACTGGGTAAAGGCAAATCAGACAGTGAGCAGCCCGGACAGGTCGAAAAACGCGAAGCGGGCGCCAAACGTTTTGGCAACAAACTGTTTATTCCCGCCCTGCTGATCCCGATTGTGACCCTGATCGGCACCCTGACGCTGAAATACACGCCGCTGGTGGAAGCCAAAAACGTGACGCTGATTTCGCTGGTACTCGGTACGCTGGTGGCCTTTATTGTGGCGCTGGTTATGCTGCGTGATTCGCCGGTCAAAGCCGTGAAAGCGGGCGGACAGACAATGGATACCGTCGGCTGGGCGGCTATTCTGCCGCAGATGCTGGCCGCACTCGGCGCGCTGTTTGCGCTGGCGGGGGTCGGTGGCGTGGTATCTGAACTGGTCAAAAACATCATTCCGCTCGGCTCACCGCTGGCGATTGTGATTGCCTATACCTTCGGCATGGCACTTTTCACCATGATCATGGGCAACGGTTTTGCCGCCTTCCCGGTGATGACCGCGGGGATCGGGCTGCCACTCATCGTCAACCAGTTGGGTGGAAATCCGGCGATTATGGGCGCGATCGGCATGTTGTCCGGTTTCTGCGGCACCTTAATGACGCCGATGGCGGCCAATTTCAATATCGTGCCTGCGGCGTTGCTCGAATTGCAGGACAAGAATGGCGTGATTAAAGCGCAGTGGAAAACCGGTGTATTGCTGTTGCTGGTGAATACCGCGTTTATGTATTTCTTTGTGTTCCGTTTCTGATAAGGAAAGACGATGACGACGCAACAAAGTACCGCCCTGACGCCAGAGATGGCGTCCCGTTTTGCCTCACTGGCGCTGAATCATTTAACCCGTGAATTCCCGAGCAAACTCATGCATGCCATGAGCAGCGCGGCAGATGCGCAAACGCCACGCCAGTTACATCCGGTCTTTTACGGCAGCTATGACTGGCATTCCTGCGTGCACGGATACTGGTTATTGCTGCGCCTGCTGGATCGTTTTCCGCAATTACCGGAAGCTGAAAAAATCATTGCGGTGATCGGCCAGCATTTCACGCCAGAAAATGTCGCCGGTGAAATGGCCTATCTGCAACAACCGCAACATGCCGGATTTGAAAGACCGTATGGCTGGGCGTGGTTTCTGGCGCTGAGCCAGCAATTGCATGAGATGGCATTGCCGCAGGCTGCTGAATGGGCAAAAACGCTGGCGCCGATGAGCCGGTTCTTCGAAAAGAGTTTTAGTGAGTTTTTGCCCAAAGCCACCTATCCCCTGCGGGTCGGCAGCCATTTCAACACCGCGTTTGCGCTGGCATTAACGCTTGATTATGCGCGCTGCGTTAAGCATCACAAACTGGCAGAACTGATCGAAGAAACGGCGCTGCGCTGGCATCTGGAAGATGTGCATTGTCAGGCGTGGGAACCGGGCGGTGATGAATTCCTGTCACCCTCCCTGATGGAGGCTGAACTGATGCGTCGCGTTCTGCCGGGCGAAGCATTTGTGACCTGGTTTGGCCGTTTCCTGCCGGATCTGGCTCACAGCCAGCCTGCCACGCTTTTCACCCCCGCCACGGTCACTGACCGCAGTGACGGTAAAATTGGCCATCTGGACGGACTGAATCTCAGCCGCGCCTGGTGTCAGCGTTCGCTGGCCTCTGCGCTGCCAGCGGGCGATCCGCGTGCGGCCTTGCTGCGCCAGACGGCAGAAGCCCATCTGCACAGCGCGCTGAACCATCTCGACAGCACCTACATGGGCGAACACTGGCTGGCGACCTTTGCCCTGTTGGCACTCGAAGCCTGACAGCCCTCTTCCTCTGTTCAGCCGCAGGGTTTCCGTGAAATCGTTAGCGAATAATCCCGCGCGCTGAATCAAGGAAAAATGCATTGAAGTGGCACAGTAACGGATATTCCGCGCTGAGCTGCTCAATTTCCCCCTTCACCCGTTCCACCGATTCCGGCTGGTGATAAAGCAAATCGTACAGATAGCGGATGACATTTTGCTGCGCTTTTCCGGCCCGGCAAAATTCCGTTGCCTGCTCGTTTATCCCTTTCGGCACCGCGCGATTTCCCCCCGCGATCACAAAAGGCGGCACGTCCTGCACCACACAGGTATTAGCAAGGAGATGGACGCCCGTGCCAATAATACAAAACTGATGCACCGCGCTCAGGGCATCAATCCGGGCATCACTGCCTAATGAAACATGCCCCGCCAGAGCACTGTGTTCGCCGATAAACGTGGCATTTCCTATCTGACAGTCATGGCCGACATGCACGCCCCCTTCAAACACATTCAGGTGCCCGATCCGGGTCATACCACCGCCCTGCACGGTGCCGCGATGCAGTGTCACGTGGCGGCCAATGCGGTTTCCATTGCCGATTTCCAGCCCGGTGGGTTCTCCGGCGTATTTCAAATCCTGGCTGATCTCGCCAATGGATGAGCCCATGCCAATCTGGTTATCCGTGCCAATTTTGGTATTGCCGTTGATAACGACATGAGAAGAAATGTGTGTTCCTTCGCCGATTTGCACGCCGGCGGAAATAAAGCAGAAAGGCCCGATAACCACTCGCGGACCGATAATGACACCTGGCTCTATGATACTGCTGGCCGCAATTGTGGCCGAAGATGAAATCAACACGAACATCCTTCTGACAGCCAGCAGGCAGTCAGTAGTGAATTAAACCGGACAGGCATAATCAGGGAAAGATCAAAATGAGCGGAGGGAAACGCACTCAGAGAGGTTTAAACAAGGGGAGTGTTTCGTTGAACATCCGCATCGCTACACGGCACAGCATAAGGCTTCAGGATCGAAAAGGCGGTCTCTTATATTTTTTTTATTTTCTGAACCTTTTCGGAAACGCTGCATAATGAAAATTTTATGACAGGTAGATTAAGGCTTTCTTAAGCTTGGATGAATATTCTATTGGATATTCATTTCTATACGTTATGTTTCCTTCACATCAACGCTGCTACCACCACCCTGTTGGGAGTTTTCATTGCGCTCTATATTTCCGAAGATTAGCTACTTTACGCTGACTTTACTGCTGACCCTGTATTTTACCTTTATCGTTAATCTGCCGATTTTGCTGCATTTTTATCACATCTTACATGCACTGCCCGCGTACAACCTGGCTTTTGCCCTGAGCATTCCGGTTGCGCTGTTTGCCGCACTGAACTTTGTGTTCACCCCTTTCAGCTTTCGTCCATTGCTTAAGCCGTTCTTTATTATCGTGCTGCCGGTCAGTGCCCTCGCCAGTTTTGCGATGATGACCTTCCAGGTCGTATTTGATCGCGGCATGATCGAAAATATTCTCGAGACGCAATCGGCTGAAGCGTCGTCTTACCTGAATCTGAAAGTGATACTGTGGTTTGTCTTCACCGGCGTTTTGCCCGCTATTTTGCTTTTCCTGACACCGGTCAGCTATGAAAAAACGCCGTTACGCCGTCTCGGTGTCCGTCTGGTGTCGATGGTGATTTCATTGCTGGTGGTTGCCTCCATTGCCGGGATTTTTTACAAAGATTACGCCTCTGTGGGCCGTAACAACCGCACCCTGAATCTGGAAATTGTGCCGACAAACTACCTCTACAGCGCGTTCCAGTACATCAATCACCGTTACTTCACGCCGAAAATGCCGTTCCAGACTATTGGCAACGATGCAAAACTGGTGCAGCAACCGGGGCAGAAACCAAATCTGGTGTTCCTGGTGATTGGGGAAACCGCGCGGGCGCAAAATCAGTCATCTGAGGGTTACGCCAAACCGACTAATCAGTACACACAGGCTATTCCTGACGTGGTGTTCTTTAATAAAATGACGTCATGCGGCACGGCAACGGCGATTTCTGTGCCGTGCATGTTCTCGGATATGAAGCGCACCCGCTACGACGCCAACCGCGCCCGTAACAGTGAAGGCTTGCTGGATATCCTGCATAAAGCCGGTGTTTCGGTGTTCTGGAAAGACAATGATGAAGGCTGTAAAGGCGTATGCGACCGTGTGCCGAATATCACCATCGATACAAAAAAAGACGGTAAATACTGTGATGGCGATACCTGCTACGACATGGCGCTGATGCAGAATATCGATGACGACATCAAACCTGACGGCAAAAATACGCTGATTGGCTTACATCTGATCGGCAGCCACGGCCCGACGTACTACAAACGCTATCCGCAGGAATTCCGTAAGTTTATGCCTGACTGCCCGCGCAGCGATATTGAAAACTGTTCTCAGGAACAACTGGTGAATACCTACGATAATACCCTGCTTTACACGGATTACACGGTGTCGCAGGTGATTGAGAAGGCGAAGCAGTATCAGGATAAGTACAACGTGGCCGTGATTTATCTTTCTGACCATGGCGAATCGCTGGGTGAAAATGGCCTGTATTTGCACGGCACGCCTTACAGCGTGGCACCGGCGCAACAGACACACGTGCCGATGCTGTTCTGGTTATCCAGCGGTTATGTGAAAGCGCAGGGAATTGATCTGCAATGCCTGAAATCGTATGCCGTGAACAAAGACGTTTCACAGGATAACCTGTTCCACACCGTGCTGAGCGCGATGGACGTGCAAACCTCGGAACGTGATCCGCAACTGGATATTCTGGCAGCCTGTCGTACATCACAAAGGTAATCACGCCCCTGTTGAAACGGTTTGCTGCCAGAACGTTATGGCAGCAAACCGCACTCCGTCAGAATGCTTTTTGCCAGCGTGCTGACCGTTTTATCAAACCGCTCAGATTCATTATCCATCACCATATACAAAGCCGTTTGCCGCACCGTTCTGGCTGATAATTCCAGTCGGCGGAGCAAACCGCTCTCCAGCGCTTTTTCCACACTTTCCAGCGGCAGCCAGCCGTACCCCACGCCCACCGCAATGGCTTCCATCGCGGCCCCGACGGTGGTGAATGTCCAGCTGGCAACAGGGCCGGATGACACATTTTCTGCACGCGGCGCGTGCCGGTCGGCCACGCTAATCAGCGGAAAACGCGCCAGATCCTGCGCAGTCAGCGGAACGGTGAGGCTCATCAGCGGATGATCGCTTTTGGCCACCGGCACAAAATCCACGTCGAGCAGGAAGCGCCCCTGTATCGCATTTTCCGGTGCCAGTGTGGTGATGTATAAATCCGCTGATCGTTCATTTAATTGCTTAAGGCTTTCGCCGCGCAGAATTTCTGTCAGATGAACACGGGTATCGGGAAACTGCTGCTGAAAATTTTTGAGTGCGCGAAACAGACGGTATTTGGGAAAGACACTGTCGACAACCAGGCTCAGTTCGGTGCGCGTCCCGTCTTTCAGCCCGGCGGCACGGTGCTCAAGTTGCAAAAAGGCGGAAATCAGCGGCGTGGCCTGCATCAGCAACGCCCGCCCCTGTTCCGTCAGCGTCGCTTTACGGCCATGAATCTCCAGCAACGGCAGACCGAGACGTTCCTGTAACCCACTCAGGGCATAACTGACGGAAGACTGACTGCGGTTCAGTACCTCTGCGGCCTGCGCGTAACTTCCTTGTTCAATCACCGTTTGTAATACCACCCACTGCTCAAGTGTGGTGCGTGGAAGTGCCATATTTTTACTCCCTTTAGGTAAAACACATCTAAATTTTAGATTATTTCCATCTGAAATCAGCGTTTTTTTATCAATTTTTTAGCGCGTAATATTCTCCTCATCGAAACAAAACATTTCACCTGTTACTGCATTAAGGAGAATTACCATGAGCAACTTTGATAAACATGACCTGAGCAATTTCATCGGCAAACACGTTGTTTACACTTACGACAACGGCTGGAATTATGAAATCTATGTGAAAAATGCCGAAACGCTGGATTACCGCATCCATAGCGGGCTGGTCGGTAACCGCTGGGTGAAAGACCAGAAAGCCTATATCGTGCGTGTGGCTTCTGATGTGTACAAAATTTCCTGGACAGAACCGACCGGTACAGATGTCAGCCTGATTGTGAATCTGGGGGACAACGTGTTCCACGGCACCATTTTCTTCCCACGCTGGATTATGAACAATCCGGAAAAAACTGTGTGCTTCCAGAACGAACATATTCCATTGATGAATGCTTACCGCGATGCCGGACCCGCTTATCCGACTGAAGTCATCGACGAATTCGCCACCATTACCTTCGTCCGTGACTGCGGCGCCGACAATGACACTGTGATCGACTGCGCTGCCAGCGAGTTACCGGCTAACTTCCCGGACAATCTGCGTTAATCGTTAACCCGCAGACATAAAAAAACCGCAGTTCAGTCATGACTGCGGTTTTTTCATGAATACCGTTTCAGGGGGACAGGAACATCAGCGCGCCAGCGTTTTCAGCAGCGTCGCATTGAATCTTTCCGGTTCTTCCATCTGCGGTGCGTGGCCCAGACCTTTAAACTCAATCAGTTTCGCGTGCGGAATAAGCTTCGCAACCTGTTTACCCAGCACGTTGTAATGACCGATTTTTGCTTTTACCGCAGGCGGCGCAATATCGCTGCCGATGGCTGTGGTGTCAGCCGTGCCGATCATCAGCGTGGTCGGTACACGCAGGTTTTTGAATTCGTAAAAGACCGGCTGCGTGAAAATCATGTCGTATATCAGTGCCGAGTTCCAGGCCACCAGTTTATGCCCCGGCCCGTTGTTCAGCCCTGCCAGCATATCGACCCAGCGGTCGTATTCCGGTTTCCACTTATTCACGTAATAGGTTTTGAGTTCGTACTGTTTAATGCTTTCCGCCGAGGTTTTCAGCTCACGGTCGTACCACTGATCGACGGTACGATACGGCACGCCCTTAGCTTTCCAGTCTTCCAGACCAATCGGGTTCACCAGCACCAGTTTCGATACTTCCGGCGCATACATCAGGCTGTAGCGCGTCGCCAGCATACCGCCGGTCGAATGCCCGACAATCACCGCTTTGGTAATCTTCAGACTTTTAAGCAAATCATGCGTGTTGGTTGCCAGCTGCTGGAAACTGTACTGGTAATGGGAAGGTTTGGTCGACGAACAGAACCCGACCTGATCGGGCGCGATAACCCGGTAGCCTTTACTCACCAGCGCCGAAATAGTGTCACCCCAGGTCGCGGCACAGAAATTCTTGCCATGCATCAGCACCACGGTCTGACCATTTTTATGCCCGGTGGGCGGCACATCCAGATACCCCATTTGCAGCGGGGCACCCTGGGAATTAAAAGAGAATTGTTTCAGCGGGAACGGATAATCAAATCCCTGCAATTGCGGACCGTAAGAAGGCGCATCGGCAGCCATTGACGCGCCGGAGAAGGAGAACGATAAAACAGCAGCACTAAAGAGCAGTTTAAAACGGGGAAGCATGGGGTTGTCCTGATGACGTTCACTGAACAGACGGCGTAAAGCCTTATGCTACAAACTTTACGCCGTCAGGAAAACCACTTAACGCAGGCTGATTCAGTCTTTCGATTGCAGAATGTAACGGTAAATCAAACCGCCCACCACGCCACCGACCAGCGGCATCAGCCAGAACATCCACAGTTGCTGAACCGCCCAGGTGCCCTGGAATAACGCCACCGCCGTGCTGCGCGCCGGGTTAACCGAGGTGTTGGTCACCGGAATACTGATGAGATGGATAAGGGTGAGTGCCAGACCAATCGCAACCGGAGCAAACCCCGCAGGCGCACGTTTGTCGGTTGCGCCGTGAATAACAATCAGGAACACGGCGGTCAGCACACCTTCACACACCATCGCTGCGGCCAGGCTGTAGCCGCCCGGTGAGTGCTCACCATAGCCGTTAGAGGCAAAACCACTGCCTGTTGCATCAAAGCCCGCATGGCCGCTGGCAATGACATACAACACAGCAGCCGCAGCGATCCCGCCAAGAACCTGTGAAATGATATAAGGCACGACATCCGTAGCCGGAATTCGGCCACCCGCGAATAAACCTAATGTCACCGCCGGATTAAAATGACCGCCAGAAATATGGCCGACCGCAAAGGCCATCGTTAATACGGTCAGACCAAATGCCAGTGCGACACCGGCAAACCCGATACCCAGACCAGGAAAGCCCGCAGCGATAACCGCGCTGCCACAGCCTCCGAAGACCAGAACGAAAGTGCCGATAAACTCGGCAGATAATCTCCTGAACATAACAACCCCTTGCATTATCAACTTATAATTTAACTTTCAACCACTTGAAATGGCCGCCACAAAAAGAAAAACAGGATAATACACCGACTACTTTTAATTAAAACTAGAAATAGTTAAGCACTGAAATATTCATAATGCGAATCAAAAGTACAGTAATCTGCGATGTGTATTTGGCGTCACAGGTTAACCCACATGACCTGCCGACCGGCTCATCGCACGCTGATGTTGTGGCGTTAATACAAATCCAGGCCTTGTATTTCTCAGGCCCGTATTAAGATCTGGGATATTTTCCGGGAAAGCGCTCCAGTGTTGCGGTTGCGACGTTTTTCGTGAACGAAAATAGTCACGCCACTCTGCTTCTGTATCTGCGACAGTCCAGTCACCCCCGTCAACGATGGCAACCGGGAAAGGACCGGGTCTGGCAACAACGCCTAAGTAACCCTGACTTTTTTCAACGTGTTGTCGCTCTTCCTGCCACATATAAGGCACAAAATTATTTTGTGCGCCGTGCCGGACAGCATTCATATGAGTTGCTTCGGCAGGACGGGAAGGATCTACTGCTGCAATATTTTTATTGATTGCATGACGAATGCCAATTTCATCCTCGCTTCCTACTGCCGGAGCCACGCCGCTGTTTTTTAATACAATATCGTGCATGTCATAATCCCCGGTATAAGGAACAATACGTTTTGCTTTAATATTATCCCTGAACCGAGTCAGATCTTCCTGGCGGGATAAGTCCAACGTAAATACCTCATCCCTTGCTTTTTCAAGATTATGAACCCAAATCCCCGAGACCGTACCTGCTGCGCCTCCCCAATGCCCGACCAGACCTATCAGCCCTGCATTTTTTGCATTTTCCAGCATTTGGGCCGAATCCTCTCCGTAAACTGCATTTACAGACTTATCTTTTATCGTTTTCTCGAGGATATTATGCCCCTTAGCCGCTGCACCGTTATTCAGGGCATCTATGGTATAGGTACCGGATTCCCTGAAACTCAATATCGCATTGTTCTCCCGGGCGGCTGATTCTATCGGTGCCATATGCGCCTCGGTGACAAACTCACGCATAACACGTTGCCGTGCCTCTGCGCCGGTGGTTATCAGACCACCGGTATCGCATTGAGTAATGGGATTGTTTTGCACCATTCTGAAAAGGTTGAGTCCGTCGATTTCCCTGGCCGGATCCGATGCCGTCCAGCGGCATAGCCACGGCGCATAATAACGGTGTCCGTAGTAATACAACCCCGTGCTGTCACGCTCTTTACCGGAATAACGCACCGTTTTATAAGCCGCTTCAGTCTCATTGCGGGTCGCCCATACTGCCGTGCCACCGAACGGATAATATTCCTCCCGGCTGATGATCTGGCCGGTTTCATCTAATTCCAGCTGTAAGGAACCGATGTTGTCATCCACGCTGTAGCGAACCCGGTTGTTTCCGAGCCCCGTCGGCAGCCCCTTCACCCAATGCAGCGCTTGTATCTGGCTGCGCCCTGCCTGAGTGATCACCACCTCGAGTTGCTCACGGTATGCTGGCTGACTGCTGACACCGTTAATCAGCGTCTCCTGCCAGATGTTGCGCAACTCCAACCCCGGCAGGTAGCGCACCTCACTGACTGTCCATAACCCGCTGCCCGCATTCGTCAGAGTGCGGGTCTGTTTACGTACCCTTATCCCGTCGCGGTACTGGTATATCTCGCGGTCATTCTGTTCGATATCCGTGCTGCTGCGGCTTAACAGCGTCACCGTCTGCAACTGATTATTCGCGTCCCACATCAGCGGGTCGATAGCGTTGGTGTAACCGCTGGCGGGCTTCCCCCCCTCCGTTTGCAATGTTTTCAGTTGCCCGCCTGGCATAAACCAGTTATCCCAGTTTATTGTCGCTGGCGTCAGGGTATTGCTACTGTCCTGGCGGATGCTGCGGTTTGATGTCAGACCGGTGACCATATTCATCGTGCTGTTCACCGCCCCGGCGTGTTTCAGGGTGTTCAGGTTTCCGCTGTCGTCATACGTGTAGTTGCGCGTGTAAGACACATGCTGGTCATCAACCGCAGGCAGATGACTGTCCTGCGCACCGTGCGAAGCGTTTTCACGCCCGGTTGCACTGACAAGCTGATACAAGGCGTCATAGGCAAATTCCCGGACTCCGTCTGTGCTCTGGTTACTGAACCAGGCTGTACTGACGGTGGAATCATTCACTTGAGTAATGTTTCCTGCCGGGTCGTAAATGTACATCAGCGACTGTAAGCGAGAGGCATCACTGTCCCGTGTGGTGGTGATTTCACTCAGGCGCAAGGTCGCCGCATCATAACTGCAGGTGGTCGTCACACCGTTACCGGTATGGCTGGTCAACACCTGTCCTGCAGCGCTTATTGTCATCCCTGTCAGCAGCGGTACGGGGGACTGTCCTTTCAGTTGCAAAGTCTGTGTCAGTATTGCACCACTGACATCACAGGTGACACTGACGGCATGTCCGCAGGCGTCGGTCTGTTTGACAGACACTCCCAGCGCATCCGCTTGCAGCGTGGTGGTATAGACCGTTTCTTCCAGCAGAGCCAGCCGTCCGGCATTATCGTCCGGCCAGTCCGGCAAAACGTCAGCCTCCCTGAGTAAAGTCTGAGAAGATGAAAGGGTCGCGCCGCTGAGTGCGATGCTGCTGAGGGTGAGCAGACCGCCTGCATCGTACCGCCTGACACACACACCGCGCAGGTTTCTGCTCTGCGGATCCGGCGTTTGCGGATCACTGTCGCCATACACCATTACGGCGGAGGTGGTGATCGCCGCGGAACCACCGCGTTGCTGTTTAACCGACTGCGTCCGACCCGATTCATCATATGCCCACTGCAGAGTGTTACCTGCCGCATCACGGGACCAAACCGGGCGACCTTCAGCATCAAACATCATGGCATTCTGGCCACTGTCGGCACTGTCGCGTCGCAAAGGCTGGCCATTTAGCGAAATGAAGGTGGTAAGATTCGGCGCAGCAGCAGACTCAGCCTGCCAGGCAATAAACAGACGCGGGTCCCGCGCACAGGCGGTGAGTGAATCATTTGCCACCAGACAGTGGGTAACCAGCAGGCTGGCAGCATCGCCCGTGCGGGAGCGGTTCCAGTTGAGGGTTCGTATCGTGATGCCACGGTTATCATTAATATTGATGACCGGTGTTTCGGAAAAAATACTATCAGCCATGAAATTACTCCTTAGAAATTTAAGGCAGAAATCCTCAGTTGGTTCCCCTAAACATTATTTCAAAAACTGCCCCTCTGTTCCGGGAAATTTTCTTTACAAAAAACATTAACAAAATTCAAATAACATGATTTTTATAAAACTTATTTCCCGGTGCTTACACGACCCTATTTTTAATGACTAATAAAACTGAATAACCTTCTAAAAACACCGCTAACAAAAGAAGTAAAACGATTCCACAAACCTTTATTATTCGGAGCTGGAGCTGACCATGGTATGAATGGCGCAAATCCTGCAGTATTTTTGCCCCTGATGCGTGTCCGGTCGGTCGCACAGTAGCAATGCCTGTCAGCGCCACACTATCTAAACGTATTATTTGAGCCAGGCATTAGCAGCCTCCTTTGACGTGTCACTAAACTTGCTCATAGTGTATCCAGCGTATCGTTCTCATCCTCACTCACGGTAAACCACGGAAAATATTGCTGGCGGATCTGGTAACCCGATCCCGCTCTGACCACTTTAATTTCACGTCCCGGTGCGTCATAAAAATGAGTATCCGCATAACCCGCAGTACGCATGGCGGAATCGACAACGTATTGCCAGTCGTTAATAAAATAGGGCTGATATGCCCGCACCGGCAGTCCTTTATTGTTGTATTCCACCCGGCCACTGACCGCCCAGCGCGGATTGGCAGGGACTGTCACCGGCTCCCCTCCCGCACTGATCACCAGTTCCCCCTCGGTATCACGCACCCACGCCTCGCCAGGCGCAACTTTGCCGCTTTGTTGCAATGTCCGGCCAAAACCATCAAAGAAGGCCACGCTGATCCGGACCTGCTGTTGATCATCATCGGGATAGCGGTCTGCTGTCAGGGTGGCAAGGTGGACAGGTGTCGTCATCGCGTCAGCAAGAAGCCGGCGCGCAGAGGCGTCAAGGCCGCTAATTACCGTCGCCGAGTGTGCCCAGCGTCGCCCGGCAGCACGAATATAGCCCGCAAACGTAATAAATTGCTGTTCCAGAAGAATATTCCAGGCGCTGCCACACTGTTGTTTCGTCACCTTGCCCATCCAGCTGAAGGGATCTTCAACAATGAGGGTCGCCAGATGCTGCGGGCTGGTTCCCGCCTGACTAATGGCCTGTTCGACCGTCAGTGTCACCGGAACAGGGTATTCCGTCACCGAATCAAATCCGGTCATCACGCCCTGTTCTGTTCCGTAAAAGGTGGTCGCTATCTGCCTGCCGAGTGAATCCAGCTGAACTTCAGCAGTATTATCATTAATATCAATGATTTTGGTGGGTTTCAGGAAGCGATAGTCATACGTGGCAGAGGTGGTATTACCGGCCGGATCCCGCGAGCTGATGAGACAACATCCGTAGACATCGTAAGTGAGTGTGGTCACACCGGTTAACAGCGTTTGCCGCTGTGTCTCAGGCAAATAAAAACGGCTGGCAGGTAAGTAAGTCGTATAAGCACTGGCAATACAATAGACCGCCGCATCACTGGCACCGGCTACTGGCAACAACGCAGGCACATGCACATAACCGGCCTCTGCCAGGAGCGGAATAAGTTCGTCGCGGCTGAGTATGCCGTCATACGCCGCCAGACTGACCTCATCCAGCTCTGCCGTTTCGACATGGTCAACCCTCGCCCCCAAATCCGGCACCGCAGGTTGATAAAATATCTGGCTTTGGCCGGCATAAATACGCGGGCGACTGTTGCCCAGTAACCCGTCAGGTTCGCTTAACATTTCAAACGTAATGCCGTTCGCCGGTAACGTATAGTTCTCATAAGTCAGGACATTGGTACGCTGACAATCACTGATCCCCGGACGCCACGCCTGCGGGTCAGTCAAATCAATATAAGATGCCCGGCCCTCGGTTATTCTCAGCACCTGCTGCTGACTGTCATACGAGCTTGCCCATGCCGTATCCGGCAAGGTGGCCGGATACGGCATGGGCAGCGGGTTTGGTCAGACGAGGATAATTTATATTCACCTGCCACACCGTGGCCCCGTAGCGGTCTTTTTGCATGACGACCTGTTGGCCGATCACCGGGTCGGTTGCAATCTGCTCCCAGTTATAGCTGACCGACTCAAGCAAGCCCGGCATCGCCACGGCGGCAATTTTACCTCTGGCGGGTTGTACCAGACGCACCTGATAACGTTGGGTGGTCTGGGTATAAGGAATCGGGTTATTCACCCCATACACTTCACTGCAAAGTAGTGATCCTTTCAGCGCGCGATAGAGCCAGGCGCGGCTCTCGCGACTCACATCCGACAGCACAATGTCTTTGCCGTTTATGGCATCAAACTCACTTAACCGGGTAGGGTTTACCACCACCGAAAAACGTCCCACATAAGGTGCCCCGTAAAGGTTATTTTCATCCTCTTCGTGCCCGGTATGAAACCAGCTTTTACTGATAAGCGGTTCAGTATCCTCACTGGTTTGCCCGCCACCGATAGCATCGGTTTGCTCCAGATAACCAAAACCATAGAATTCACGCATAATGCCGTCATACACACCCTTACGGTAACGGCAGCGTTTTGTCAGTACACTGCCGCTGATCTCGTCGGTATTGACCGTTTGCGAAACGATATGGATCGGGAAAGGTAGTGCCGAAACAGCGCCGGGAAACAACTGTTTTTCATCAAGCCACTCTTGCGCCGAACTGCGGTAAATGATCTGGTTGTGGCGGCCCTGATTGTTGTTCACCGACTCCAGCAGATAGGGCTTTATGCTGGTTAAATCACAATGCCAGTGTTGTGGCGTCATATAGGGCACCGACAGGATCAGACTTGCTACGCCCAGCCCCTGCGAATCGGCAACGTTTAACTGACATAAATTGTCGTAACGGATTCCGGCAGGCAACGGAATCTGTACCGGTGCTGCCAGCCCGTTACCCGACAGGTTGGCGAAAATTTCAATGTAATCACTGTGCATATACAACAAATCGGCACCCCCTGCCCCGTCCAGATCGGCCAGAATGATGCGGCTGGGATCAAAGCTCTGGCGATCAAAGTTCAGCGAACTGAGAACAAAAGGTTCACCAAATTTACCCTGCCCCAGATTTGGCCAGACAGTGATGCCGTCATGACGAATGCGGATCAAGTGTTGCTGGCCCGATCCCAGCATATCGCTGAACGCCACCAGCTCAGTGGCATCCCGGGCAAAGACCGGGAGAGTATATTGCTGCTCAATCTCTGCCGGAGGGGTAAAGCCCATCCGCTTATTGGCATAAAGACGCACACTTTTCGGTCCGATTAACGCGATATCCGTCAGCCCCGAGCCGGTCAGGTCAGCCCATTGTGCAGAAGGATGGCTGAATTCCGTCGGAAAAGCGGAAAACGGCGTAAAGGATGACCATTCACCCGACGGGTTTAGCGTGAAGAAACCATTGATGCCTGGCGCGGTCACCAGCCAGTCGAGGCGCCCGTCCCCATTGACGTCCATCAACGCCATGGAGGAAGGCTGCATGGCAGGCACCTGAGGTAAAAGCTGCCAGTCACCATAGGTGACGCTGTTCTCACCGTCACTGCCTCTTACCGGCGCACGATAGAACCAGCCAGTGGACTGACGAAACAGCACGCCGGGAATGCCTTCGCCGTATAAATCCACCAACTGATACTGTTGCCCGTCATCCAGTCCCGCCAGAGCAGGAAAAGGCTGCCACAGGTCTGGTGATGCCGTGACAGAGAACGGGCTGTAACTCAAATCAAGCGGCGGACGACTCTGCACCGTGCCATCGGTTTCATAAGCCAGTATCAGCGCACCGCTTATCTGACTAAGAATGGCGGAACTCTGATACTCAAGCAGCAACCGATGGGTCAGTGTCTCCGGTGTATGAAGTTCAGACGGAAAACGATGAAACATCAGCACCTGGTGACAGAGCCGGTGACAGCGAACCTCAAAACCAACGTCATAGCTGGAAAAAGGATCGGGTCTCACCAGCCAGTCATTGACTGGGGCATAAGCTACCGGTACGGCCGGATCCAGACTCCGCTGACCATAATCGAACACCAGGCTGAACAACCATTGGCTGTCATCCGGGATCGCCCCCGTCCAGGCATAAAGCGCGTCCTGTGCCGTTCGGTTGCCATAATCAACCTGCATCAGATAGATAAATGCACGATGCTCCCGTTGCTGTTCATTCCCGCTCAGGCTGACACCGGCGGTATCTTCTTTTTTATAGCGATAGCAAATATGTTCGCCAGCAGGATTGACCGACTCTTGCAGCATCCAGGCGGCAATGCGGCCGGGGTCATCGGGATCAGTCAGTTGTGCCGCAGGTGATTTCCCCAGGCAATGAAGCTGGCCGTCGGCGGTATGAACCAGCCAGAAATCGCCGCTTTGCACGCCCTGCCAGCGCTCAATAAGGTCACTCCCGGCAGTGATTTGCGCAAAATAGGATGTGACACGCCAGGTTTGATCCAGCGTCACCTTTGCGTAGCGTGATACGTTACGGCTGACGATCTGTCCGTCATCGCTGTATTGCGGGATAAGCACCTCTCCGCCCGGCCCGATAAACACGTCTTCGCCCGTATAAAGTGGCACCCCCTTGCTGGTCCGCCTCCTGATGCTGGCGGTCCCGCATCCCCACCCCATACCAAATTCACTGTTTCCCGCGCCACTGCTGTAACTCAGTGTCAGGGCTGGCACATAACCCCGTCCGGGTGAAATGGGCAGGGGCAGAGACAGAGTGGCCATGCCGTTCGGCCCAATGTTTCCGAGCGACTCGCCCATGCCCTGGATGGCGCCTCCGCCCTTTGGCAGAGTGAGACCGTTAACCGGCAACGTTGAAGATTTTTCTGTTTGCTGCATACCGCCTCCTGAGAATGAATGTCACGACTTTTACTGACTTCCTGTTCAATCACACCAGTGTGGCTTGCACATCCTCTTCAAAAGCGGTGCCGCCGTACAGCGCGGTGTAATTCACCTGAATAATCACGTCATTCAACGCATCCAGCAGGGCTTTTTGCCCGGTATGAGCAGGGTTCGGGAACGTAAGTTGCCAGCCAGATATTGCACCGGTGCCTTCAAACGGCAGGTAGCGTTCGTCACCAAATGAGAGTTCAAACAGACCGCTGTCGGTCAGGCCCCGTGAAATCGCCACTTGCTGACTGGCGCGCAGATTCGCAATAACATTGCTGTTATTTCCCGTGGTGGGATCCTGCAAATATTGCACGCCAAGAATATCCGGCTTCAGTAAGGTACTGCTGCCAGTCTGTGTCAGTAAGGCGCGGACGTCCTGCCATGGGCCAATCAGGGTAGGCAGCGAAACAGAAACATATTTTATCTGGCGTAAATACTGGCCGGGATAATCGTTATCGAACAGGGTTTCGTTGAGCGTAAAGCTGAATGCGCCCGTTTGACGCTGCACATCAAACTGACTGCCCAGCAACTGACGCAGCGAGATCGTTTTGGTCATCTCCAAACGGCGGGTATTACGGCTCAGCCAGGCTGCTTCCATCTGCTGAACGTTAAGTTGCAGATTTTCACCGACCAGCAGACCGCGATAACTATTATTCCAGGCCGAGGTATTGATGAATATCGTGGTGAAATCACCAATTTCGTATTGCCAGGCCGATTGCGCATTCAGCGCCTGTGAAATCACAGCGTCATAGGCCTGGTAATACAGAGCCGCCATTTGCCCCGCCAGCCAGTTATACAGAGAAGACTGACTAAAGCGTGCGTTAAGGAACGTCAGTGTCGATTGCAGGTTTTGTTGCTGTTTTTTAGCCTGTTCAAGGGATGTTTGCGCAGACTGCTGGCGGATACTCAGGGTATCGAGCTGCTTATCGATAGCCTTCAGTTCGCCCTCCGCTTGCTGATACTGAATTTTCCATTCAGCGCGACGGCGGCGCCATTCTTCTGATATTTGGATCCGCTGCGAGGCGGTTTGCGTCACCATCGCAACAGTGTGAAGCGAGTCGAAACTTGCATTGAGCAATCCACCCCATTTGGCTCCCCCGACGGCAAGACCAAAGATATTCGGCACCATATCGAGTGCAGCCCCGGCAACGGACATCGCCGGAGCGACCGCCATCAGCGCTGCGGAGGCTGACAAACTGTTCAGTACGGACTCTTCCTGATCGGTTAAATTATCCTCATATAACGTGCGGTAGTGCGAGAATCGCTGCGCGGTGACTTCACGGCTGGCGAACATGGCATCACGCTCCGCCTGCAGTTCGTTAATCGCCTCCTCTTGTAAGGCGATAGCAAATTCGGAGAGATCTACCGCCTGTTGTTGGTCCAGCTCCTGCAACGCGGCACTTTCCCCACGCTCATAGAAACTCAGCAAGCTGCTACCAAACTGCGTCAGCGTTGAAATCGCGTTATACAAGCCGGGTAATAACACCCGGAAACGATAAGCCGGAATATTGATCGCCGCTCCTCCCGCCACCTGCAATAAGCTTCCACCCTGCGCCCGCTGCTGCATCAGTTGGGTCGGGTTCGCCGGTGGCGCATAGAGGGAAAGGCTCATCGGTTGCCCGTTAATGCTCAGATAATGACGCAGATTAAACAGCCGGGCGTTGAGCGTTTCCCAGAACGCCAGTAGCTGCACATTAAGAGGGGCAATAAAGTTCTCGTTATCCTGCACGGCCAGGGCCTGATTAAGTCCCCCGCTTAACAGCGGCAACGCCGTGGTGCGGGTGAATTGCTGCTCAAAATTACGCAATACAAGATTAGGGCTGGCGCTCACCTCTGCCAGCGTCTTAGGCTGCCACTGATTGACAATCTTTAATGCGGGATCCGGTCCGAGTAAATTGCTGACCTGCGCATAACCCAGCCTTGCGCAGCCCAGTGCATCCGGCGTCAGCTGGCGATAAAAGTTATCCGCCTGATCAAGGATATTACGCACATACACCATGAACAGATTTTTACGGTAATGAACCGGCTCGCTCATCGCCACACTGTCTGGATCCAGGGGGTTGATCAGGGAATCCGCCAGCAAATCGGTGACATCCGGTGTGATAATCGGCCGGGAATTCCAGTAATCAGGCTGCGGATATAGCGGATTGCTGCTGACCCGTCCTCGCGCAGAGGGATCAAAAAGATAGTGGTACCAGTTACGCGCTTGTGCATACTGCTGCTCCTGGTTCAGCCGCCAGGCAACCAGATACGGCATATAAAAGAACAGCTCCCAGAAATAGATGCCGTTGGCCCCGTTAAAATCCATGGGTAACGCGGTGCCACCGGAAGTTAATGCAGGCTCTTGCGTGAGCTGAGTATCCCAGGCAAGCAGCGCATCAATGCTGATATTGGCCTTCGCGACCAGTTCTTTCGCGAAAAGCGTGTTGAGGCGGATGGGTGAAATAGACGATGTGAATCGGCTGAAATCAAGAAACTGGGCTGTTCCCAGAGAGTTATCCGTGATTGAACCTAACGTCGGGGAGTCAGCCAGCCCTTCTTTCACTTTAAAACTGATTTGAATGACCGAATCACCATAACTTACGCCATTCAGGGTTTGGCTGATGCCATAAGAAATCGTTATCACCTGGTTCACTGCAGGAATCGTGTAAGGAATATTAAGTGAATATCTTTTCAGGCTGTTTTCCGAAGCGTATTCATGTGTTGCCAGCCGCGTACTACTTTTCCAGTTTCCCAAATAGCCACTCAATACCGTCTTGGTATGCGTAAAATCAAAACTACCAGAGGGAGAAGATATATAATCCCATGCACCCTTTTGAATAGGGGGAACTTGCAATTGTAACGAGGCCGACGCGGCGGAAATTAGAATATTTAATTTCAGATCATCCACAGAATTTGAAACTGAAAATGATAACATATTGCTTGAATCGAAATCTGCCCGCCCAATGTATGGAGAATAACCGACAGAGGTTACAGGGTCATAATATTGGAGGCTAATGTTTGCGAAATTGCCAACATAATTTTTTTCGGGATAATAATTCCCTTGCACATAGACATCCTTCCCTGCCATCTGAATCGACGCAGTCATTATCCCTTTATCATTACCCGACGTAATACCATTAATATCCGTCTTAGCATAATGATAATTGTTAAATTCAGCCAGCACATCAAAGTTTATTGAAATAACATCAGAGGGGCTTTTTGTTATTTTTATGTCGCCTGCATCAATCTGTTGAACACTATTCAAAATATGGACGCCATCAGATATGGTTTTTTTTGTAAAGGCAGCAATGTAATACTGGAATGATCCGGCTGTTTTTGGTTGGATTCGGTATTGGTATGCATCAGTGCAAAGGTAAGGGAAATAAGTTGAGATATCATAACTACTGTCATTAATAATAGGATTGAACCATTCATCAATGCGAAATTGCAGATAGTCCGTAAGATTTACTGACACCAGGCTAACGCTCAGGCTTTTCTTTTTTCCACTGGCAGAAGGATCATCCTGTACCGATACGGTATAGAGATCGGCTTTATCGGACGTATAAAGCCAGGAACTTTCCCCTCCTGACTGGCGGCCAACAATCTGTGGTGCACTCCAGCTATTATCATATTTTCTATAGGCTACATATGCAGTGATGGTGGCACTGTATTTGATTTGCTCATTACTGCTGGTTGCCTGATCGCCTGTAATACTCCGCTCCCACCAGCTAAGATATAGACGGTTATTGAACATTACCGGACGAACGGTGCTAATCAACGTTTCATCTGCAAGATTAACATCCACTTTTAACCATTCTGACCAGGCACTGGCGGGGAGAATGCCATTTTCGCGCATACCCATATTTAGCGAACGCCAGTACCATACTGCGGGAGTATCTTTACTGCGGCCAATAAAATAATAAATATCCTGTTCTTCATCAAAGCCATCCAGATAACCGCTGACCACATCCAGATTAGCGATCTGTTCAAATTCATTAAGATAATTCAACACTGCTGTCTGAGCATTATCACTGTTAATTTGATTCTGGTTTAGGGTGGTTTCGAGATTTTTGAAAAAAGTCGTTTTTGAATTGCGTAGTGACGGGTCAATATAATTTTCCGGATAGGTATCCAGCTCCATTGCACCTGCCCAGATACTGTATTGATTCGCCCCTTGCTTCCAGGCGCTAAGTGTATCGGGGTCAATAATATCGCTGTCAAAACCCGGCTCCATATTCAGCGCCAGACTGTTCAGGTATTGCTGAATACTGGTCATGGCTGCCGAGGCTTTGGATGTCGTCACCTGTTCGGTGACTAACGGGTCAATCAACAAATACTCATAAACATCATTCGTATCGCGGATATATTCCTGTAGCGTTCCGGCCTGATAATTTGGCAGGTACTGCCCCATATAATAGGCCAGTAATGCATCACGATAACCTTCATTCAATTTTGCTACGGCTGACGTTGTCATAATAATGATTCCTGTATTTTGCCGATGGGATTATCGCGGACTTATTCTGTCAGCATCGTGGAAATTAAGGATTCCCCGGCCTGCAGCCATTGTTCGTAGGCGCTGCCGGTGTTCAGCATGGCGGTAGACAGTAAAAACGTCACTGACAGCCCGGTTTGCCGACTTAAGCGTTGTAAGTCCATCACCCTTGCTATCTCACTCAGATTGACAGCCCGCCTTGGCGTTGACGCGCTGCAAACATAATCGACGGCGCCCGTCGTTTCACTTGTTTCCCAGCCGAGTAATGCCGCCAGCGCCTGATTTGCGGCTTCCGGTAGTATGGCTTTACCACTGTTCACCCAATTGAGATAAGCAAGGATCTCATCTTCACTGAGGGGAGTTTGCAGACTCAGGCTGTCATAGCGACTAAACGCATAAAGCTGCGGTAACGTCAGGCTGCTATCCGGTGTACCAAACCAGTCAGGATGGCTGAGATAAGTGCTCACTGCCGCAGCAGATAAATGAAAAATCCGCGTCAGTGCTGCCCGGCGGCCAACATCAAACAGCAGTGCCGTCCACGACGTCACCCCGTTATCATGCGCATCCGTGACATCACGTAATCCCCAACACTGGCTGAGGAAGTCATGACTGCCGGAATTCGCCCATGTCAGCAGGAAAGGAGAGAGAGACTGGTCGATACTTAGCGCTTTGGCAATGGCACTGTTAGCAATACCGTCCTGGGTTAGTTTCGTCTGGTAAATAAGATTAGCGAGTTGTGCGATAATTTGTTGACGGGTCAATGTCCCCTCAATGTCAAGAGTCGCAATATCAACCGTCACCATACGGGTTATGGCATCAAGCTCACTCTCATCTTGCTGGCAAATAACAGGTAAAATAATGCCGTTGCCATCAATTAAATCATTCAGAAAATAGAGATATGAGGAATAACTTTCAGGATAAATCTTATATTTTGCATCAGTGGCCGGTAGATTCTCCTGTACAATAGTTCTGATTTCCTCAAGAGAAAGCACACGGTCCCATACTGCAATATCACTGTAACCACAATGACTCACGGAAGAAGCAGCAAAAGGAGTTAAGTTTCCATATCGTCCCATTACCACATGATTGCCAGGCGTAAACAGCCCCCCGCTGAGTGTTTCACCATGACTCATATTTAGTGCATCGGCAAAGCTACAGTAAAGTTGTAATTTTTTGGTATTCGCATTGAAAGCATAATTTATATATAACCACTCATCCTCAACATAACCGTTAAAACCAGATGATTGTCTATTTGAAGCACCATCCCTATAGAACAAACTGAAGTTCATCAATTCACTTGAAATAAACTCAATAGTGAACCCCGGACTTAGTTGTGAAGAGCAATTCGTCATTACAACAGTAGTATTAACACCACTATCGCCTGAGGGAATATATAGCCAGAAACCAATACTATAATCTTTCTCGCCGTTAAGTCCGGCCATCACTTCATCTGTAAAATAAATATACTCTTTGTCTTCGGTATTTATTAAATAACTGGGCTCGAACTTACTGTCATCCTGGCTCATATAGGTGAATACTGAACTTTTCCCTATAGTTGCGGGCAATAAAAATTCAGACTCTGGCACGCCACTCATTTGTATTACGGCATCCGTCAGCAATGCGGTGCTTAAATGCTGATTAGTATCACTGATTAAGTTCATCTGCCCGGTGGTCGCACTCTCCTGAGGTTGTGCAGCGCCTTCAATATCCAGTAAAACCAGTGAGGTAGCGGCAGAAAGACCCGATGTTTTCAGCCACTGAACCGCAGAAGAGAGCGCCATCAGCACATCCAGAATATCTTCACTGCTGGCATTGACTGCTTTAATCGCAGGAACACCCGCCAGTTTTTCAATCACCCGTTGACCGCCCATTAACTGCATCAGCGACAGCCCTTCGGGCAGGCTCAGGCCAAAGAGCTTCGGCAGGGTCACCAGCCGGTACAATGCAGAGACCACCGGGAGTGAACACGGTAATGTACGATTTACCAGGCTTCCCTGCTGCGCCGCGACAAGCTCAGCCAGAACCGAAAACTGTACTTCGCTGATGCCTAACCCGGCACAAAGCTGCTTAATAATACGGCCACTTTGTTCGCTAAAATAGTCATAGGAAAAATTGGCATTTGTCAGTGTGAACGGTGTTTCAAACAGTGAAGGGGAATTAAATATTTGGTCAAAAAATGGCACTTCAGGGGAAATCGCATAAGGGGTTATTTCGTCGATCAGCGCAGAAAATTGCCAGGCATTGACAGCATAATATTGCTGATAGTGGCGGAACACGCCCAGCATACGCAGCGTATTGTTATTCATGGTAAGCGCAGTGTTGTTTTCGGCATGCATGGTGGCACTTACCAATAAATCCACACGGTCGTAAGGCAATGACAGCCAGCGTTGCAGACGGATTTGGCGATTGATTCGCTCCAGACGATCATGGTTGATATTAAAAATATCAGTTAAAATAAGCTGATCTAAAGGATAATAATGCGCCATATCCGTTCTGCCACCCGCGGGTAAACCCGTAGCAAGCATATGATCAAGATCGCTCCATCCAATAAATTTATTCCAAAGAGCAATATCATCATATTCAATGACCGACCGTCTGGCTGAATAAGAGTTATAATAACGTTCATCTTTGTTACCATTAAAGCCTAAATAACCCGTCCCCCGTATTGTGTCGTTCAGACTATTATAAAGCACCTCATTTGAATATACACACACATTACCGGTGCTAAAACGCAATAATAGTTTCTTACTTTCTGGTTGATATCTGACGACAATATTAGTCCAGTTACCCATTTCCGTAAAAGGAGCCGTTAAAAGCACAGGAGTATTGAAACCATCAGATATACCCAACTCCAGCGCATAAGCGCCATTGGTAATCCGCAAAAATAAAGTAATACCCGCTGCGGAACCTGCATAATTCGATGTTTTATTGGTAAAAATCAAAGCATCATCATGCGCATCAAGATGAATTTTACACCAAAAACTAAGCGTGAAATCAGTAGGTACTCCTCCCGGACTGCCGATTTCAACAGGTGCATAAAAATATTCATTCGCAACTGCATTAATAATGACACCACCGTCAAAAGGGGCATCACTCGTGTATTCCGGTGATCCATTGAAAACTAAATTTGCGGTTCCGGATTGATCTTCCGAGGGGTCAAGGATTGTCCCTTTACTCACCAGATCAATTACTATAGGTTCACCCTGTCCGCCATTAATAAACTTCGCGCCATAGTGTATCGGACTGGCAGAAAGACCTGGCACATTAGCAGAAGCGACTACCGTCGTTCCCCCTGCATTCCCGGCAATCAGCGACTCCAGATGCGTCTCATCCAGCGAGGTCTTGTGCAAAAAGGTGTCTATAACACTCATATCCTTCACAGCATTGGCAGCACTGGCAATGCCGTAATTCGCCTGATACCAGGCATCACTGCTGGCATTAACGGCTTCAGAAACTATTCGTTGCTGTTCAGGTGCCAGGTTACTGCCCAGTGATTTTGCGGTATCGGCGGCAGCACTGCTAAAAGTGTCGTTGGTGAAAAGCGGCCATGATTGATCTGCCTGCTGAAGGATATCCTGCAAAGAGAGCGGCTTATCTTCTAACGCGGTCAGAACCTGTTGATGCGGATAATGGTAGGGCAATGTATTGGGGTAGCGGGTGGTGGATAATGTTTTATCAACCGTTGTCGTCTGCGGAACGGACGGCGCGATGGCGGCTTCCAGCACATCATTGACAATATCCAGTGTCGGTATGACCTGATTAATCGCGTCCTCATCCAGTAAAAGATCCGGTAAATCAGGACGTCTCTGGCTTAAATGAAAGATGTTGTTAACGGCTGAGCCAGCAGCACTTTCCCAGTCCATCGCCTGCTGATAAAGGAAGTTGAGGTAGGATACCGGTGAATCCAGCGCTTCGGGGGCGTTAGTCAGGCAGTATTGCGTCCAGGTCTCGTTAAATAGCGCAGCATAAGTAGGAATATTTTGCTCCAGGGCACCCAACTGTGTTGTCTGTAAACCCTGTGTATTTTGCGTGCCTCTTAACAGAGCGGGTGAAGCAGCGGCTTCTGTGGTGTTTGCGAAACTATTTTTTTTAAACAGACGGCTGAGTTGCGTCGCATAACCAACAGCCAGATCATAGACTTTTTCCGTATTCTGGCCAAAATCCAATTGATGACGGGTAATAAAAACATTACGTGGCACACGTATAATATCAAATACGGAATGATAGCCATTTTCTTCAAGTTGGTTATTCATATCCAATATTCCGGATAATTGTGATATGGCGTTATTCTCAGACATATTTCACACCTTATGATTGACCCATCACTTAACGTTAATAAAGGTCTTTCGTCAGTGTGAAGCAAAGATATTTTTTCATTTCTGACTTAAGACACCTGTTGAGATAATTATTCATAAGGACAGGGAATATTCCATCTTTCTTAACATAATAAATATCACATATCCCCCGGTGGGATATAAACACAAACATAATGATATAAAAAACCCATCATTAAATTAAAAAACTATTTTTATATATTGTCAGGGTAGAAATATCGGTTCAGATAGGTATTTTTGAGCAAAACGTCACCTTTAAATCAGTGCCATACCGAATCTTCTTCGCAAAGCTCCACACCGCAGAGCGGGATTATGAGGTATATTAACGGGACAAAATGCCGCTCTCTGACTCTCACTGGGGGATACCCTTGGCCCTAAACTGGTTAACCCGACGCTCTGTCCGAATATGCCTTTCACTACTCGCATTCCTTGTTGTTGCTGCTCTCGGCATACTGGCGATCTCGTGGCAAACTTCTCAGGGATTACGCCGTGATACCGCCGCAAACCTGCAACAGTCAGTGAGGCTGGTGGATATGACGCTGGATAATGCCGCCATTGCCACCAGTGCCGTTGAGAATCTGATTGGCGTCCCCTGTGATGCCAACACCGTGCAGGCGCTACGCTGGCAGGTAGCCAAAGTGCCCAATGTCCGCACGGTCAACCTCTACCGCCAGAATACGATTTACTGCGCCTCCTTATTCGGCCCGCGTGCTGACAATATCTCGACCGACAAATATATCGACGGACGGTTAATGCTGATGCGTGGCAACAGCATCACGCCCGATCATCCTCTTATTGCCTATCGTCATGACGTTAACGGCAGCGGCGTGCTGGTTGGTGTGGATGGCTATTTTCTGCACAACATCCTGTCGTTGCTCAGCACTCACGCTTATCTGGTATTGCAGGTAGGCGACCAGTGGATGGACAGCAATGGCAGCATTCACACCGGTGAAGGCTGGCCGGATGGTGAACGTATGGAGCTTGCTTCTCAGAACTACCCCTACGCGATTCGCTTAGTGATCCGGCCCAGTGACCACTGGGGTTATGTTTTTGATTACGCCACCGTCAGCCTGATATTGTTCCCACTGCTCAGCTTATTTATCGCTTTCATGACCTACAGTCTGCTCGGTCGTGTCGGCAGCCCGACGGCGGCGCTGAGAGAAGCGCTGGAGAAAAAACAGTTCATTCCTTATTTACAGCCGGTGGTGGATGGCACCACGCATGAGGTGACCGGCGCTGAAGTGCTGATGCGCTGGCAGCATCCGCAATCAGGGCTGATCCCGCCTTATCAGTTTATCCCGCTGGCAGAAGAGAGCGGCCTGATTGTGCCCATGACGCGCCTCATCATGACGCAGGCACGTGAACAGTTCGGCCCGCTGGCAGCACAGTTGCCTAAAAATTTCCATTTCGGTTTCAATATCTGCGCCAGCCATTTCAAAGACCTCTCACTGGCTGAAGACTGCAAAGCATTTATTGATGCCTTCAGGGAGAACCCGATCAATCTGGTGCTTGAGCTGACTGAACGTGAATTAATCGAGCCGGGTGAAATCACCTCCAGCCTGTTTCACACACTTCGCCAGATGGGCGTGCTGATCGCGCTGGACGACTTTGGCACCGGGCATTCCAGCCTGGCGTACCTGCAAAAATTCCACATTGATATTCTGAAGATTGACCAGAGTTTCATAGGCCGGATTGGTACAGACGCGCTGGCCGGGCACATTGTTGATAACGTGATTGACCTGGCTAAACGTCTGCAAATGATCATCGTGGCCGAAGGCATTGAAACCCAGACACAGGTAAATTATCTTGCCCCGTACCGGCTGGAATTCCTGCAAGGTTACTTTTTCGGAAAGCCTGTACCGCCCGCCGATTTTATCCGGAAATGGCTCTGATTTTCATGCAGCCTGTGGCGGGCGCTATCTCTTCATACTGCGGGCACATTCGTGACTCAGTGACTAGACTAATAACGTGAGCTGCGTCTTATAAGATGTCTGTGCTTTTTGCTAAAAAACTGCCGGTGTGTAACATCCATACAGGATGAGCCCGATAACTAAGCTAACTTGTTGAAGTTACTTGTATTGGAGTACTCTGGCGGAGAACCCTGCTGACAATCAGAATGATCACTTTGCGAGCAAGATGATGATTAAGTGGCCGTGGAAAGCGAATGAACTGAAAATTGAGAAATCAGACGCCTGGAATGACGCGCTGAATATCCCACTTTTATCTTGCCTCAACGAAGATGAGAAACTGCGTCTGATTCAGGTCGCCAGCCAGTTGCTGCAACAAAAAAGGCTGGTTCCTCTGCAAGGCGTTGAGCTGACTGAACTGATGCAGGCGCGTATCGCGCTGCTTTTTGCGCTGCCGGTGATGGAACTGGGCGCTTCCTGGCTCGATGGCTTTCACGAAATCCTGCTCTACCCTTCCCCGTTCGTGGTTGATGCTCCCTGGCAGGATGAAAACGGGCTGGTGCATGCCGGTTCACAAATTCATGCCGGACAAAGCTGGGATCAGGGCCCGATTGTACTCAACTGGCAGGACATCGAGGACTCATTCGACAATTCTGGTTTTAACCTGATCATCCACGAAGCGGCGCATAAACTGGATATGCGCAACGGCGGCGAAGTCACGGGTATTCCACCTATTCCGCTGCGTGAGGTGGTGTCATGGGAACACGATTTACACGCCGCGATGCAAAATCTGCAGGATGAAATCGACACTGTCGGCGAAGAGGCTGCCAGCATGGACGCCTACGCGGCGACCGATGCGGCCGAATGTTTTGCGGTACTGTCAGAGTATTTCTTTAGTGCACCAGAATTACTTTCAGAGCGTTTTCCGCTGGTATACGGCCATTTCAGCCGTTTTTATCAACAGGACCCGCTGGCAAGGCAACTTCGCGGTCAGCGCTGCGATTGTTAAATTTCGTTTTGACGGACGTTTTTCCGCAGTAAAGTACCCTTTTATGGCGACATTGATTAGTTGCTGAGCAGTCGGACATTTTTGACGAATTTAGCGTTGACACTCCGCAGCCCTCTGGATATTATGCGCCCCGTTCCAACGATTCCTCTGTAGTTCAGTCGGTAGAACGGCGGACTGTTAATCCGTATGTCACTGGTTCGAGTCCAGTCAGAGGAGCCAAATTAGAAAGGCCCGCTTAAGGAAACTTAAGCGGGCCTTTTGCTTTTTATACGCCGGAGCCCCTGCCTGTATGGCGTTGAGGCGATCAGTGAACGTGAAAACCTTCCCGCTGCATTTTCAGTTTCCCCTCCGCATCGGGAGAATTTGGTGGTCAGATTTGGGGTCATGTTGGTTCGATGACGGAGTGACCCCCAAATATCTCTTAACGACACAAAAATCCGCAAATTAAACCATCCGCAAAAATCCTTTAAACACGTTGCCCCGGCATCCGTAATTTCTATAAACCAATGAGTGAAAATACGGTTAATAAGCCGCTGAGGCAGATTGAACTCACAAGTGAACCAGTCCGCCATCCACAGCGTACTGGCTTCCGGTTACGTAAGACGCATCATCTGAGAGCAGAAAAAGTGCGACGGCAGCCGCTTCATCAGCTGTACCGGCTCGTCTGAGAGGCACCTGGCTTACTACAAAATCTTCAAACTGTTGCCGAGACTCCTCGGGCATGAAGTGTCTAAAATTAGTCTCGACAGGCCCTGGCACCAGCGTGTTGGCGCGAATGTTGCGCGCAGCCAGCGAGGCGGCCCAGCTTTTTACCATGGCGACAACGGCACCTTTTGTTGCAGCATATAAGCTCGTCATTGGCGCACCTTCATAGACTGAAGATGATGCAGTGACCAACACTGATGCACCTGGGTTCAAAATGTTGGAAAGTGATGCAAGCTGGAGCATAGGCCCGCGAACATTGGCATTCATCATGCGATTAAAGGCGTCGGCCGTAACGGATTCCGGTGCACCAACCTCTGCGTAACCCGCATTCAGCCACAATCCGTCGAGGTGCCCCCAGCCGCAGACTGCCGTTGCGAGCGCATCAATGTCTGCCTCACTTGCAGCATCACTTTTCAGGATCAGTGCAGTGTCCGGCAACAGCTTACGGGCCCGGGCCAGACGTTCTTCACTCAGCCCTGTGATGGCAACTTGTCCACCCTCTTTCACAATTCGCAGCGCTCCTGCCAGCCCCATACCGCTGGTGCCCCCCGTTATAAGTACACGTTTACCGTGAAATCTTCCCATAATGACTCCCCTTTAATCGTTATAACCGCCATTTACCTTACGAAAGAACTCCATTACTGCCCATCCCTTCTGAGGGCTTCACAACTACCGGCAGTTAAAGCCGGAGAAGTACTGTTTCCTTTGCTTAATGATCTGAAAGACTGAATTCCAAATACCCGGGCGATCCGCAAACCAGCAACATAACAATAACAGATGCGGACACCCGCAATCTGATTTCAGCTCCGCTCACTGCACTCGCAGAAATGAGCACGACAGGAATGAGGTCGAGGCCTTTCTCGGTCAGCGTGCAGAAATCTTTGCGCCTGTCGTCGGTGCCGGGCACTCTCGCAAGAATGCCCTGCTGCTCAAGAAAAGCCAGCCGGGACGGGAAAAACCACAGACCCTTGCCCTGTGACAAGGATCTGTGGTGAGACTGCACGACAAAAATACGCTTCAGCCATTCGTCCGGGACTGCTTACGCTAATTCCGTCCGTGCGTTCTGCTGCTGTTCATCAGGCCGTATCCTGAACCAGATGGCATACATTGCCGGCAGGAAGACCAGCGTGATGATGGTGCCGCCAAACGTCCCGCCAATCAGCGTATAAGCCAGCGTTCCCCAGAACACCGAGTGGGTCAGCGGGATAAACGCCAGAATGGCCGCCATCGCCGTCAGCAACACCGGTCTGGCCCGCTGCACTGTTGCCTCCACCACCGCATGGAATGGCGGCAGCCCTTCCTGTTCGTTGTGATGGATCTGCCCTATCAGGATCAGGGTGTTACGCATCAGGATGCCCGACAGCGCGATTAGGCCGACCAGCGCATTGATGCCAAATGGCTGGTTAAAGAGCAGCAGCGTGGGCACCACCCCAATCAGCCCCAGTGGCGCGGTGAGGAAGACCATCACCATCGCCGACATCGACCGCACCTGCAGGATAATAATCAACAGCGTCATGGCAATCATGATCGGGAACAGCGGTGCCATCGCCTCGGTGGCTTTTCCGGATTCTTCAATAGAACCCGCCTGCTCGATACGGTATCCGGCCGGGAGCGTATCAATGACCGGCTGTAACGCTTTGATCATTGCCGTGGAGACATCCGGCGGCTGCAGGTTTTCGGCAATGTCCCCCCGCACGGTAATGGTTGGCGTACGATCGCGACGGCGCAGAACAGGATCTTCCATTTGCACCTCAACCTCCCCGATCTGCGACAGCGGAATGCGCTGGCCGGAAGAACCCACTAAGGTAAAACCGGCGATTTTTTCCGGATCAAGCCGGATATCTCCTGCCGCCCGCCCCATCACCTGCACCGAACGGATATCTTCACGCACCGAGGTGATCGGAACCCCTGAAAGCAGGAACTGAAGCTGCTGCGCGACCGCATTCGATGTCAGCCCCACCGCCTGAAGACGGTCCTGATTGAGCGTGAAATGCAGCGCCGGTACACGCGGCCCCCAGTCGGTGTTGACGGTCCTCATCATCGGGCTGGCCTGCATCACCTTTTCGACCTTGTCTGCAATTTCGCGCAGTTTATCAGGATCCGGCCCCATCACCCGGTAGGCCACCGGATAAGGAGAATACGGACCGAACACCAGTTGGGTCACACGCACGCGCGCCTCAGGTGCCAGGCCGCTGGCCGCCGCTTCACGTAGCCTGAACTTGAGCGCCTCGCGCGCTTCCTGACTGTCCGTCAGCACGACAATTTTCGCAAACGACGGGTCAGGCAGCTCAGGTGCCATGGCCAGATAAAAACGCGGTGAACCCTGCCCGATGTAGGACGTGACGATTTTTGCCTCTTTCTGCTTTCTCAGCCAGGCTTCGATTTTCGCCGTGGTGGCGCTGGTCTGCTCAATAGAAGTGCCATAAGGCATCTGCACTTCAACCAGTACTTCCGGGCGGTCAGAGGTCGGGAAAAATTGTTTTTTCACCAGCCCCATGCCAAGTATAGCGACCGTAAAGACGGCAATAACGGTACCGGCGACTATCCACTTGCGCGCGATGACGCGGGTCAGCACCCGGCGAAAACGGTTGTAATGACGGGTGTCGTAAATCGCCGCATGCCCGCCCTCCACCGTTTTGATTTTCGGCAACATTTTCACGCCCAGATAAGGCGTAAACACCACCGCCACAATCCAGGAAGCAATCAGGGCGATACCGACAATCCAGAACATGTTGCTGGTGTATTCACCGGCAGTGGACTGGGCAAAACCGTTGGGCATGAATCCGACGGCGGTGACCAGCGTGCCTGCCAGCATCGGGGCTGCCGTGTGACTCCAGGCATAGGCCGAGGCTTTGATGCGGTCGTAGCCCTCTTCCATTTTCACCACCATCATTTCGATGGCGATGATGGCATCATCGACCAGCAACCCGAGCGCCAGGATCAGCGAGCCCAGGGTAATACGGTCAAAGTTTTTGCCGGAAGCCTCCATCACCACAAAGACAATCGCCAGCGTCAGCGGCACCGCGGCGGCCACCACCACGCCCACGCGCCAGCCCATACTGACGAAGCACACCACCATCACCACCAGCAGCGCGACGAAGAATTTGATCATGAACTCGTCAACGGCGGAGCTGATGTTGACTGACTGATCGGTGACCTTGGTCAGGGTCATGCCCAGCGGCATGCCCTCATTGATTTTGGCCGTTTCCGCATCCAGCGCCTTCCCCAAATCCAGACCGTTCCAGCCGTCGCGCATAACGATGCCCAGCAGCAGCGCCGGTTCACCCTGATTGCGGATCAGGAAGGTCGCAGGATCTTCGTAGCCCCGTTCAACGGTTGCCACGTCAGAAAGCTGCAAGGTTCTGCCCTGTACGACGATGGGCGTTTCGCGGATTTTCTCCAGTTTGTCGAAGGCGCCATCCAGGCGGATAAAGACCTGCGGCCCTTTGGTATCAATCGAACCGGCGGGCGTCAGGACGTTCTGGCTGTTGAGGGCGGAGAAAATATCCTGAGGCGAAATACCCAGCGTGGCCAGCCGGTCATGCGAGAACGACACAAAGATGCGTTCGGCCTGTTCGCCGATGATATTGACCTTCTTGACCCCCGGCACATGCAGAATTTGCTGGCGCAACGATTCCGCATCGCGCACCAGCAGTCGCTGTGGCTCACCTTTGGCCTTCAGCGCAAAAAGCGCAAAGGTCACGTCAGAGAATTCATCATTGACCATTGGCCCGATGACGCCTGCTGGCAGGTTTTTGGTCTCATCCCCCAGCTTCTTACGTGCCTGATAAAACTCTTCCTGCACCTGTGAAGGCGGTGTGCTGTCCTTCAGCGAAAGCATGGTAAAAGCCAGACCGGGACGCGTGTACGTCTCGCTGCGGTCATACCACTTCAGCTCCTGCATACGCTTTTCCAGCGGTTCAGCCACCTGATCCTGCATTTCCTGCGCGGTGGCACCCGGCCAGGCAGAAATAATGGTCATCTGCTTGACCGTAAACGGCGGATCTTCAGCCCGTCCCAGTTCAAAAAACGAAAGAATACCGGCCACGGTAATCAGGATAATCAGGAACAGCGTGATTGAGCGCTCACGCACGGCGAGCGCAGAAAGATTGAATCGCCCCGCGCTCATGGCTGGCTCCCGGCGACGCTGGCATCGCTTTGTTCGGCCAGGCGTACGGCCTCACCGTCATGCAGCAGATGCGCCCCGAGAGCGACCACCTGCTCTCCCGGCTTAAGGGAACCGGTCACCCTCGCCGCATCGTCACCCAATCCCTGCACCTGCACGGGCCGCCATGACACTTTGGCGGGCTTACCTGAAATCTCCCAGACCCCCGGCCCTTTGCCCGGATCATAGATGGCCGCTAAAGGCACCTGCATCACCTGGCCCGGTAATTTATCGTCTGCAATATGCAGCGTCACGGTGGATCCCAGCGGGGCATTCGCCAGTGCTCCCTCAAGTACATATCTCGCCTCGAAGGTGCGGGTTAGCGGATCTGCCGCATCGGAAAGAAGCCGCAGTTTCGCAGGGACAGCCTGTTTACCGGTACCGTACAACGTTGCTTCGGCCTCGCTTCCGGCAACCGGGCGTAACGTCTCAGGCAACTGCACGATGGCCTCGCGTTGCCCTGCTCTGGCCAGCCGGACCACCGGCTGCCCGGCACTGACAACCTGACCGGGTTCAGCCAGCGTATCCATGACCACGCCGTCGGCGTCAGCCAGCAGCACGGCGTAGCCCGTGGCGTTTTGCGCCACATTGGCCTGGGCCTGAGCCGCACTGAGTTCCGCTTTGGCCGTATCTGCGGCGGCCTTTATCTGATCGTAGGCCGATGCCGACACCGCGCCTGCAGCGACCAGACCGCGATAGCGCACCTCGTCATCAGTCGCTTGTCTTGCACGGGCCCGTGCCGCCGCGACGGTCTGTTGCTGAGCCTGTGCCTGCAGACTCAGGTCAACCGGATCCAGACGCATCAATGGCTGACCGCGTTTAACGGTCTGGCCGGTATCGACCAGGCGTTCAAGGATTTTGCCCTGCACTCTGAAACCGAGGTCGCTTTGAATCCGGGCGACAACAACGCCGGTAAATGCGCGGGAGGCATCGGCAGCACTCACCACGGTCGCAGACCTGACCAGAGGAGGCTGAGTACGGGGATCGTCGGTACCGGAAGAGTCGCCGCAGGCCACAAGGGCAAGCGGCAACAGGCAAACAGCAAAGGTGGCAGGATTAAGCCTGAGCATGGGTTCCCTTAATTGAATTAGCAGGACAGTAACCGCATTCTCAGACTAGTGACCAATAATGTCAATAGTCACAACTCAGGGTGACAGACTTCTCAGTATCAGTGAGGACAGGAGCGCCGCAGCCGCCGGTGCCGTTTCCAGATTGTATTGCAACTGTACCGGACTGATGTAAGGCCGCATGACCAGATATATCGCGTGCGCCGCCTCATCCAGCGGCGTTTTTCGTTCAAACTCGCCCGCCTGCCGCCCTTCAACAATGATTTGTTCAATCAGTGTTCTCAGACGCTCTTCATGAGCCTCTGCCGACGGCCACTTATCCCGCGCCGCCACGGCAGCAATGTCATAAAGCTTGCGATCGTGAAAAAACAAATCACTGCCGGCTTCAGTCAGTGCCCTGAATAAACGCCGCAATTTTTCGGAGGCCGACGGGGCATCTGCAATCGCTGAATTGACAATCGCCATGATCATCGCCAGCCGGTTAGTGCAGATCACCTCGCCGATCGCCTGCTTGGAATCGAAAAATTTATAGATGTAGGATTTTGAAAACCCTATTGATTTAGCCAGTTCTGACACCGTGGTTTTCTCGTAACCAAAATGCCCGAAATGCTCTGTGGCAGCGTCAACGACCTGATCACGCACACTGTGATCCGATGGCCCCCTTGGGGGATGTACATTTATGTGTTTAGTCATTTTTCCAGCTTAGCTCAATGAGCCCTGATTGACAACGAGTGACCATTTGGTAATGTAGTCACACTTCAAAACTGACTCAAGGAATATCAATGTTCCCCCTCCGTACTCTTGCACTGGTGGTGAGCAGCGCCTTACTGGCGGGTTGCGCCGTCGGGCCGGATTATCATCGCCCGGATGCCCCCCTTCCTGAACGCTATCAGGCACAGTCTGCCGTCCAGCAGAGAAGCGCCTCCAGACCCGCCAGTTTTGCCGTCTGGTGGGACGGCTTCGGCGATCCCCTGTTAAGTCAGTACGTTACCGACGCCCTCGCGCAGAATCTCGATCTCGCACAGGCCACCGCCCGCATGGCCCAGTCACGCGCCGGACTGGGCGCGGCCACAGCAGCGCTGTTACCTTCAGGGAACGTCAGCGGGCAAGCGGCACGCGCGTATCAGTCGGCCGAAACCCCGCTGGGTCAGGTTCTCAGCGCAACGCCGGATTATAATCGCTACGGCAATAGCTATGAAACCGATCTCAACGCAAGCTGGGAGATTGACGTATTTGGGGGGCTGCGACGCGGGCGTCAGGCTGCACTGGCTGACTATCAGGCTTCCGAAGCGGGCGTCGCCGCCACCCGTCTTGCCGTCGCGGCTCAGACTGCCGATACCTATATCACCCTGCGCGGATTACAAACCCGGCTGTCCATCGCGGAGAAACAGGTCAGTACGCAGCAGGAGCTGCTGGAAAAGGTACAACTCCTGAACGCTAAAGGACTGGCTCCGGCGTATCAGGTTCGCCAGACCGAAGGGGAACTGGCGCAGGTTCAGGCAACCGTACCGGTTCTCCGTACCGGGCTTGATGCGGCGATGAATGCATTAGATGTCATGCTCGGCACGCCTCCCGGCACCCATCGCAGTCAGTTAGCGTTGCCGGGTGCCATACCGCAGGCTCCGCAGATAACCTCAACGGGCACACCTGCCGACCTGTTGCGCCGCAGACCCGATATTATCGTGGCGGAGCGCCATCTCGCGGCGTCGAGTGCACGCATCGGCGTGGCCGTCAGTGAGTATTATCCGAAGTTTTCACTCAGTGCCCTGCTCGGCAGCGCAACGGCTGTGTCGGGCGACAACCTGTTCTCCGGCGGTGCCAGCCAGTCGGCAGCCGTGCTGGGACTGCGCTGGCGGCTCTTCGATTTTGGTCGCATCAACGCCCAGATAGATCAGGCGAAAGGCCAGGAAGCCGAAGCGCTCGCGGCCTATCGCCTGTCGGTATTACGCGCCACCGAAGACGTCGAAAATGCTTTCTCTGCTCTGGTCAATCGTGAAACACAGGCAGCCATGCTGACCCGTGGTGAAACCGCCCTGGCCAGCGCCCGCCAGTCATCTTTTATCGCTTACCGGCAGGGAACGGCCAGCCTGATGGACGTCCTGCACAACGATGAAACCCTGTTACAGGCTTCCGACGCCAGGGCGCAGGCGCAGACAGAATCTGCGCGCGCGGCTGTTGCAACGTTCAGGGCGCTCGGCGGAGGCTGGCAGCCACCGGAAACGGCCACACCATAAGATGCCGCAGATCTTCCCTTACTTGTGTCACAGACGTGACGACCTTTTTACCGTTGATAACACGACAGAGCCGTACTGATAACCGGGGGACTGATGAAAAGGATAGGTATTCTGGAGGTAGACGCGTTAACTGAAAAACTGGTACGAGGATTGTTTCTTGCCGCGCCTGATGCAGAGGTATTTCTGGTTTCGGGAAACAACGAACGCGTGCGCAAGCTGGGAAGAGAGTTCCCCTGCTGGACGCTGGACAGTTACCAGGATGTCATCAATGAGACTGATGTCATTATTACCGGCGTGGATCGCCATGCTCTGAATGAAATGGCCAATCAGGTGCAGTTGCGAAGCGCGCAAACGCTGGTTTCACTGGTGCCGGGGCTGCCCTCACAGAGTCTGCGAAAGCTATTCAGACACACTGATTGTGTCAGACTGATGTTTTCCTTCGCCGCTGAAATCAATAAATCGAGCGTGATCCTGACTGGTGCTGATCAAGAGGTTCAGCGTTTATTTTCCCTGCTGGGTCCACTGACCGTCTTGCCTGACGAGCAGGACTTTGACTTAGCCACGGTCAGTCTTTGTATGAGTCATGGCTTTTATTTTCTGGCGGAAGGCTTAGCGTGCTGGCTGACCGGGAAAGGTATGGCGGATGACACTGCCCGCCAGCTTGTCCTTAACGGTCTGAAAGACTGTGCTGAATATGCGGGTTATCACCCGTCCATCAACCTCGGCGAACTGGGGCAGGATATGTCATCTGCTGCACCCGGTATGTCGCAGGGGGTTGAGGTTCTTGCACGAATGGCGGCGCTTACCCCCTGGCATGTGGCTTCTGATACGGTTTTATCGGAAATTCAGGAAAACCCCGCTGCGCAAATAACCCGCTGAAATGAAATACTCTTTTTTCCAATGTCGAATGACACTCCGAACTCAGAGTGTCGTTTTTGACCGCTAAAATCCTCAGGATTAACCAGCGCATCCGCCCGCGCCAAACAGGCGTCAGTGTCAAAGATATCTTATTAGTGTACGGCTCAGGGGATTTACCGTAGCGTTTAAACGTAAATGCTTTCATCGTCTTATTCTTCATTTATTCTTTCGCATCAAGCTGAAGACTTTTGCGCACCACCTTATCCAGGAATGACGCAGGGGCGAATCTGAGAATAAAATTCAACTGACCAGCCAGCTTTCCCGCCGTATAGCGAATCTTCGGACGTGAAGTCTGAGCCGCTTTAACCACCACGTCAGCCACCACCTCCGGACTTTCCGCCTCAGCCATTGCCTTGCTCACCACTTTCGTCAGCTTAGCCCGGATCTGGTCATACTCTTCAAGCCTGGCATCCGGCTCGATATTATTGGCTTCAAACTGTGTTTTCATGTAAGCAGGTTCGATGACAGAAACTCTGATGCCCTGCGTGCGCAGTTCATGATCCAGTGCACCCGAATACCCTTCCACCGCATGCTTACTGGCCGCATAAAGTGCCACATACGGCAACGGAACGATGCCGAGTATCGAACCGATATTGATGATGCGTCCGCTGCCCTGACGGCGCATATGAGGGATCACTGCCCGGCTCAACCTGACGATGCCCAGAAAGTTGGTGTCGAAAATGTGTTTGGCCTGATCGACAGAACTTTCTTCCGCCGCCGCCGGAGCGACCCCAAAGCCCGCATTGTTCACCAGAACATCGATCTGCCCCTCCAGACGCAGCAACTCCTCAATGGCGGCTCCGACAGAAGCGTCGTCGGTCACATCCAGCGTCAGTAACGGAAACGGATGTTTTCCCGCCTGTGAACCACGCCGGCTCGTGCCATATACAGTAAATCCAGCGGCTAAAAGTTTACGGGCAGACGCTTCGCCAATACCTGAGGACGCACCGGTAACCAGTGCTACACGTTTTTTTGTCATGCTGAATAAGGCCTTCATGATGTGTTTAAGGTTTCTCATCGCTGATGAGACGACAGGCTGTAAGGGATTTATGTCGGATTTACCGCTGTGCAGAACAGCCGGCAGACCGTTCTGCACAGTGCACCTCATTGATTACCGTGTTTTATATCGTTCAGCGGCTTCATCTTGTTTGATGTCTGAGAGCAGCGCCTGACGTGAAGCATCGAGGGTGTCCCAGCGGGCAGCATTATGTAAAGGCGGGATGGTGACCAGTTCACGGCGGTCAAAGCCCACCAGTGCGGCATCCACTAACTCGCCCACTTCCATGAATTTTGCCGAGTTACTGATGTCGATACCCGCACGGTCCCAGATTTCCGTATAAGTGCCCGCAGGGAGCACCGCCTGGATATAAATGCCTTTAGATGACAGCTCGACATTCATTCCCTGAGACAGGAAAAGCACAAAGGCTTTGGTTGCACCGTAAACCGTCATGGCAAATTCCGGGGCGAGTCCGACGATGGAACTGATGTTGACGATCGATCCTCCCCCCGCTTGCACAAAGCGTGGTGCCACGGCACTGGCCAGTCTGGTCAGGGCGGTGACGTTAAGCGCGATAAGGCTTTCTATCGAATCAGGCGTCTGCTCGGTAAAACTGCCGGACTGCGCGATACCCGCGTTATTGATAAGGATGCCAATCCGTGTGTCTTCACGCAGACGGGCTTCGACCGCGGCTAAATCACGCGTTTGCGTGAGGTCGGCAGGCAGAACGTCGACAGAAATGCCATTTTCCTGTCGCAGACGCGCGGCCAGTGTTTCTAACTTCGCTTTGTCGCGCGCGACCAGAACCAGGTCGTGGCCCCGGCGGGCAAACCGTTCCGCGTAAACAGCACCAATACCCGTGGATGCGCCTGTGATGAGAACTGAAGCTTTAGTCATAAGTTGATCTTCTTTCTTAATGTGTAAACAAAATCCGCAATGTGCGATGTAGGTAGGGCTTTACTTGCTGGTCTCCGTCAGCGACGGGTAATCGGTATATCCCGCTGCGCCACCGCCATAAAGAGTTTCAGGATTGAGTGAGGCCAGAGGCGCGCCCGTCTTCAGCCTTTCAACCAGATCCGGGTTGGAGATGAACGGACGACCGAACGCGAACAGATCGGCTTTACCTTGCGCAAGCTGAGCGGACGCCAGTTCCAGGTCATAGCCATTGTTACCGATGTAGGTGTTTTTAAAACGCCGGCGCAGGGAGTCGTAATCGAACGGTGATACATCACGCGGGCCGCCCGTCGCGCCTTCAACCACATGGAGGTACACGATGCCCAATGCATCGAGTTGTTCAGCGAGGTAATCATATTGTGGCTGCGGATCACTGCATGAAATCGCATTAGCAGGTGACACTGGTGAAATGCGTACGCCAGTGCGTTCTGCGCCGATCTCATCTTTTACGGCCGCCGTGACTTCCAGCAGCAGGCGCGCACGATTCCCGACAGAGCCGCCGTACTCATCGGTACGCTGGTTTGCGCCGTCTTTCAGGAACTGTTCCAGCAGATATCCATTCGCGCCGTGGATCTCCACGCCGTCAAATCCGGCGGCAATGGCATTGGCCGATGCCTTTCTGAAATCGTCGATAATCCCCGGTATTTCCTGCAACGCCAGCGCACGTGGTTCAGAGACATCAGCAAAACCATTGTTCACAAAGGTCTTGGTCTCAGCACGGATGGCGGACGGCGCAACCGGCGCAGCGCCACCGGGCTGTAAATCGACATGCGAAATTCGTCCCACGTGCCATAACTGTACAAATATGCGCCCGCCTTTGGCATGCACGGCGTCAGTCACTTTGCGCCAGCCATCGATCTGAGCTTGTGTATAGATCCCCGGTGTATCCTGATAACCCTGCGCCTGTGCGGAGATCTGCGTCGCTTCGGTAATCAGCAATCCTGCGGTGGCACGCTGGGCGTAGTAGGTCGCCGCCAGTTCGCCCGGCACCAGCCCCGCTCCGGCCCGGTTACGTGTCAGCGGTGCCATCACGATGTGGTTGGCCAGTGTTATTGAGCCAAGATCATAAGGTTGAAATAGTGGTCGGTTGGTCATGTTTATTCGCCTGCTAAGTGGTGGGTCAAATGTCAATATAATGATGATGATCATCATCTATAAAGTCAACCGGTTTGATTATGGTCATCATCAATGTATACTTAAACCCTATTTTTGAGAGGGGCAGGAAAGCATGAAAGTGTCAAAAGAGCAGGTTCGGGAAAACCGGATGCGCATTGTAGAAGCGGCCTCAGAACTTTTTCGTGAGCGCGGTTACGATGGCGTGGGCGTCGCGGAACTGATGTCTGCGGCAGGCTTAACCCACGGCGGATTCTACAAACACTTTGGTTCCAAGGCTGATCTGATGTCGGAGGCGATGAGCTGCGGTTTCAGGCGATCCGCAGAAAGCACGGCAGGTGTGGACCGGGAAAAATTTATTGAATACTACCTCTCCCGACAACATCGGGCTGATATGGGAAAGGGGTGCGTGATGTCGGCACTGGGCGCCGATACAGCCCGTCAGTCTGCGTCAATCAGGGCGGCATTTGCCGCCGGAATTGAACGTCAGCTGGCAGTTTTAGGAAACGAAAAAGAGGTGGAAGGCAGCACGCGTGCCGACCTGATTGACACGATTGCCCATCTTGTCGGTGCGCTGGTGTTATCCCGCGCCTGCCCTGATGATTCGTCTCTTGCGGATGAGATTCTGGAGGTTTGCCGCAGCCGGATTTTGAGCACCGGGATGTCTGGTGATTCATGAGCCTGAACTGAAACCTATTTCCCGTGGCTTATGCGAAATGTCACCCGCTGGGGATGGTTTACTGACACTAAATATTCAACCGGTTGATTCAAGCGGTCAGTAATTACCCCCCGATACACCAGAGCAGGACTATGGGGTTGTGCATTTAATAACGTCTGTTCTTCTTCATTCATTAGGGTCACGCGGAGCGTGCCTTCGTCTGAAACGCCTAAAACACCGTAGTTTTCTGCCAGAAGACGATACAGCGAACCGCTCTGCTCAAGCATCTCAGCGGTCAGGTCCGGAATAATCGCCCTTGGCAGGTAGCTGGTTTCCAGACAAAAAGGCTCACCGTCAGCGAGACGCAGGCGTTTAATCATCACCAAAGGGTCGCCAGCCTGAATTTTTAGTAATGCGGCAATACGCGGGCTGGCTTGGGCCTCCTGAAAATAAATCAACCGGCTGCCCGCTACCGCACCATTTAACTCCGTGATTTTGCTGATGCCGTGCTCGATTGTCTGCGTCAGTGGCCGCTGTATCGTGGTCTCAGTCAGCCATGTCCCCTGGTTTCCCCGCCTTTCCAGCATTCCGCTGCTCACAAGCTCATCTGTAATTTTTCGTAATGTCATCCTGCTGATACCCAACAGGCCCGACAGATCACGTTCTGCCGGAATTTGATCGCCTTCGTTGAATTCCGTGTTTAACAAATTCAGCAGCACCTGCCTGGCCGCCAGATAGGCTTTCCGCGGGCGGCGTTTACTTTCACTTAACTCAGTCATGGTCTGTTTTATAGCCCAATAAAATTAAAAAACAGGGGTTATTCTAGCCAATGAGTCGTTGATCTGTCACCGGAAATATCCTTCACAGAACGGTAATCACCGATAAAAAAACAGACCATAACATCATAACTTATTATTATACCTGATTAAAATCATTAAATTGATTGCGTATTCTTACCTGCTGGCGTATATCTTCCATGGTACATTTTACGGTATATTTAACGGGAGTGAATGATGAAAAAAACGCTTGCCCTATTTTCCCTTGGCCTTGCGATGATCGGGCTTTCCGGTCACGCATCAGCGCAGCAACAAATCCGGTTTGGTACTGACGCGACATTTCCGCCCTTTGAGTTTAAAGCTGCCGATGGCAGCCTGCAGGGGTTTGATATTGATCTGGGTAATGCGATTTGCGCTCAGCTCAAGGCGAAATGTGTTTGGGTTGAAAACGGATTTGATGGTCTGATCCCCGCGCTCCAGGCGCGTAAATTCGATGCCATTATTTCTTCGTTGTCGATTACAGATGAGCGTAAAAAAGCGATCAACTTCTCCGATAAATTATTCAACACACCGGCGTATCTGGTGGCTTCAAAAGACAGCGGCCTCAAACCTCTGGCCGAATCTCTGCGTGGTAAGCGTGTGGGCGTGCAGCAAGGCTCAGTGTTCGAAGCCTACGCGAAGAAACACTGGCAATCACAAGGCGTCGAACTGGTTTCCTATCCCGCAGCAGAGGCAGTTTACGCCGATTTAGTCGTCGGCCGTCTGGACGCGACGCTGGACGATGCGACGGTGGTGACCACCGCGTTGCTGGACAAACCCCAGGGAAAGAATTTCAGCCTGATTGAACCGCAGGTAAAAGACGATGCCATTTTTGGCCCGGGTACCGGTATTGGCATTTCGAAGCAAAATAGCGAACTGCTGGAACAACTCAACGGGGCGATTAAGGCGATACGCAATGACGGTACTTATGACCGGCTGGCTAAAAAATATTTCAATTTCAATGTGTACGGTGACTGATTTATGAATACTTCAGCAATTATCTCCTCTCTTATCGAACAGCGCTTCCTCCCGCAGGGGGGACTGAGCCAGGTGTTTCTTGTGGCCTGCGGCGGGTCGCTGGTGGATATGTATCCGGCAAATTATTTTCTTAACAGTGAGTCGACGGCTTTACACAGTTACATGATGACCGCAAACGAGTTTGTTCATGCCGCGCCAAAGACATTAGGCCCTCAATCCCTGACGATTGTTTGCTCACATGGCGGGAATACCACAGAGTCTGTCGCGGCGGCCAAACTGGCCCAAAGCCGGGGCAGCGTTACGGTGACACTGACGCACAATGAAAATGCAGACCTTATCGGCTTTTCTGACAGTAATTTGCTTTATGCCTGGGGAGATGACAGCCAGGTGATTAATAACCCGATGGCAATCATTTTGAGTCTTTGCGTCGAAGCCTTGCAACAGACCGGGGGTTATGACGGATATGCCGATTTCCAGGCAGGCATGGCGCAAATTGATGGGATTATCTTCCGGGCCAGACAGCAGGTTCAGGCGCGCTGCGCCGCCTTTGCTGAGCGCTACAGCCGGGAATCACTTTTCTACATTCTGTCCAGCGGGGCTTCCTACGGACATGCTTATGGTTTTGCCATATGTTCATTAATGGAGATGCAGTGGCTGAATGCGGCATCAATTCATAGCGGCGAATTCTTCCATGGTCCGTTTGAAGTGACAGATATGAATACCCCCTGGATCCTGATGATGAACGAAGGCCGCACCAGGGCACTTGATGAAAGAGTGCGCGATTTCCTTCGGCAGTACGGAAATAAGGTGGAAATTGTGGATGCAAAAGAGCTGGGGCTTGGCGTCATACCCGCCAGCGTGGTGGAGTATTTTAACCCCGTCCTCTTCTACAGTGTTATGTGCGAATATCGCGCGGCATTAGCGAAGATACGTCAACATCCGCTGGAAACACGACGATACATGGGACAGGTCGCTTATTAGGAGATGACAACATGAGAGTACTTGGCCTGGGCGATAACGTGATTGACCGGTATACCCATACAGGTATCGGTTATCCGGGAGGAAACGCGCTTAACTTCAGTGTGTACGCCCGCTTATTATCCGCAAATGCGGCGTATCTGGGCGTTTTCGGCGACGACAGCGCGGCAGAACATATTCGCCGCGTCCTGGCAGCAAGGGAGATTGATACCTCTCATTGCCGGGTTGTACCGGGTGAAAATGGTTATGCCAGTCTGACCGTTGATCAGGGGGAGCGACGGTTTATTGACTCCAACGCCGGGGGGATCCGGCAGACGACGTCGATGGATTTTGTGTTAACCGATATGCCCTGGCTAGGTCAGTTTTCGCTGATACATACCAGCGCTTATAGCTATGTTGATGCGCTATTGCCCGAATTAAGTATGCTACCCGGCAGCTTATCCTATGATTTTTCTGATGATTTTGATGCCGGAAAGATAGGCCCGTTATGTCGTCAGTTAGACTACGGGTTTTTCTCATGCGCTGAACGCAGCATGGAAGAAACCCGCGAGATACTGGAAACGGCATGGCATGCGGGATGTCGCCTGCCTGTTGCAACGCGCGGGTCTGAGGGGGCGTTACTGTTCAATGGCAGTATCTGGATCAGTCAGCCATCGGAAAATATCACGCCGGCAGACACGCTTGGGGCAGGAGATGCTTTTATCACGGCTTTTTTGCTGGCGCATGTTAAAGGCGATACGCTGTCCCAAAGCTTGCGTCAGGGCGCCCTTTTCGCAGCAGAGATTTGTTTAACTGACGGCGCTTTTGGTGAGGGCATCCCCTACTGATCGTCTCAGGTTAACACCGGATCCGCGCGGCGGCAGAAAAGTGGCTGTATTCAGACGCCCCGGCAGATGCCCGTAACTGAGTGTCATTATCCGTCACGGGCAGCGCCGGGCAAGCGGAACTACCACATCAAATCATCCGGCACTTTGAAATCAGCATACGGATCTTCTTCATCCTGCTCTTCCTGACTCAGCGCGCTGTTTAATACAATACTGTTGGCATCGCGCTGGGCAATTTTATCCGCAACGCTTGCGGGGATAATGGCATATTGCGTCTCGCCGCTGTGATCAGCAACCAGACGCGCGATGGCAAGACGACCACTAATCAGCTGAGACTGGGTGGTCTTATCCACCACCATTTTTTTAATCAGATTATTATCGGTGAAGTTAAAATCAATATTGCCTGTTGAAATGACGATCTTGTTCATTTCAATCAGTTGCTTCACCTGCGCTTTATATTCTTTAGATAAGGCAGCTTGTTTTTGTTGTTCGCTCAGTTGCTTATCACGCTCCATCTGCGCTTTTTTATTTTCTTCCACCGCCTCTCTGGCCTCGCGCGCCTGAACGCGTGATTTTTTCGCCGTTCTCTGCACTTTGTCCATTTTTTTGCTGGTGACTAATCCTGCTTTCAGCAGTTGCTCTTGTAAGGAGAGTTTTGTCATTTTCGTTTCTAAATCCGTTGAATAATTTGTGCGATTATAACCGTAATTCCTGAGGCGATACAGGCTACAGAGCCTTTTCCACTTGCGTGCGGAATCGGGAGCGTCTTTAAGCGGCTGCTCCGTCAGCAGTATTTATCGCTACAGTTATTACGGAAACTGCCGATAACCTTTCAGTTTCACGCCCGCATCAGTTCCTTTTATGTTGTACCGAACAGGAGAATAAAATGGATGTTTCGCAAATTGCATCGCTGGCGACCGGCCTTAATAGTCTGGATACCAGCACTCAGGTCAACAATATCCTGCTGAAAAAGTCGCTGGATAGTCAGCAGACGGCAGTGACCAGCATGATTGACGCGATCCCCGCGTTACCTGCTAATCCGGCAATCGGTCGCAATATCAATACCACCGCCTGACAGAGACAAAAAAGCCCGCGTGAGTAAACTCAGCGGGCTTTTTGTTTTTTATGACCGCTTACCCTTTAGCGAAATTCGCCTGAATACGCTGTTGCAGATAAGCTTCCGCGCTGATGGCCGGATACTTCGCCTGCGGCCCCAGAATTTCGACGTCTTTATTGGCCTGACAGAAAAACGCCAGGCTATAGCGCGCGCCCTGATATTCGCCGGGCAGCGGACTTCTCACCCGATGGAAGTTTGATGGCAACTGATCGTCGCTCCAGCGCATCAGCATGTCGCCGATATTACAGGTGATCACGTCTTCGCGCGGTTCGATACTGGTCCACTGCTGGCTTTCGCGATCCTTGCCCGGACAAACCTGCAAGCCGCCCTGACCGGGACGCTGGAACAGCAGCGTCAGACAGTCAAAATCCGTGTGCGCACCGGCACGCCACATCCCTTGTTCCGATTGTTCAGTGGCATAGTAGTGCAACATACGCAGCGTACTCTGATAGGTTTGCTGATCAGGATTGTGTGCCTGCTCGAAAAAGTGTTCGGGGAAACCCAGTCTGAGCGCAAAACAGGAAAGCAATTTCATGCCCAGTTGCCAGCATTGCGATTCAAAACTCAGCATGGTGTCTTTAAAGGCTGGCAGTTCCTGTTCGCCCGGCCACAGCGACTCCATCAGCGGACGGGTGATCTGGTAGGACTCTTTCTGATCCGGCGTTCGGGTCGACGGACGTACCTGAGACTTATTTTCCCAACCGGCGTTACGCGCCAGCGGATACTGCGCTTTGACTTCGTCGGGCAGCGAGAAGAAATCTTCTGTCATGCTGAATGCCTGACGGATATCGGCCAGCGCAATGCCGTGATTGCTCACCTGAAAGAAGCCGATTTCCACCGCTGCACGCCAGAGTTCGTCGGCGATCTCACTTTTACGGTTTTCGAAATCTGAAAGATCGATGCAACGCACCTCGCGGGTAAATGTCTCTTCGCCCATCGCGCCCATTCCCGCTTCTTTCTCCAGTTCCTGTAATGCATAGCCTTGTGTTTGAGCTGATGATGTGTGAGTGGATTGTGTCATTTTTTTATCCTTCAGAATCAATTAGGTTGACCCGCAGCGCGCTGTTGCAGGGTACGAACGGCAGACATTGCCTCATGGCGCATGGCGTCCAGATCGAGACCGGGAATGACGTCGTTTTCGACGATGACGCGGCCATTGACCATCAGCGCCTTCAGTGAGGCGCGACCGCCGCAGGCCACCGGGCCGATTGCCATGTCGTGCAAACCGAAGTAACGCGGGTCGTCCAGCCGGTAAATGGCGATATCCGCCAGCATGCCCACCTGCACGGTGCCACTCTGTTGCAGGCCGAGGATCTGCGCCCCGCCCGCGCTGCCCCAGCGCACCACGTCTTCGATGGATGCCGCGTCGCCGCCGCCCTCAAAGGTGCCGCCGTCATAGCGCGGCTTCGCCAGCATGCCTTTTCGGGCGCGCTGCAACAGCCAGGCGGCATGCGCTTCACTTTGCATATCCGCGGCTTCGTTGGATGCCGCGCCGTCAACACCCAGCGAAACCGGTACGCCAGCCTGTTCCAGCGCCAGCAAATCAGCGATGCCGCTGCCCAGACGCCCGTTACTTTGCGGGCAGTGCGCGATACCGGTACGGGTTTGCCCCAGCATCGCAATCTCCTGCGGCAGTAACTTAACCAGATGCGCAAACCACACGTCGTCCCCCAGCCAGTCGTGTTCCGCACAAAACTGCACCGGCGTCATGTCGAATTTAGCGCGCGCCGCATCGAGATAATCCACGGTTTCTGACAAATGGCTGTGCAGCCGGATACCTAAACTGCGCGCCAGTTTCGCCATTTCACGCAACTGCGCACCGGGCGCAGAATGCAGCAGCGTCGTCGGTGCCATCACCACCCGGCGCAGAGACGCCGGTTTTGGATCGTGATAGCGGCCAACCAGCCGTTCCATGTCCGCCATATAGTGGTCGAAATTTTCCGGTCGCAGCGCCTGCGGTAAATCCTGCTCAATCGCCCGCCCCTGCGTTGCGCCGCCCCGGCACAACACAATGCGCATGCCCAGCGCCTCCCCTTCACTGAACAGGATTTCCGAGGTATCGAACGGCATATCCGGCCAGTAAAGATAATTGTGATCCGCCACGGTGGCGCAGCCGGAACGCAGCAGTTCGGTCAGGCCGATACGCACCGCGAGGCGAAAGGTGGATTCATCAAACGTGGCGCGAAAGCGGTAAGGCGTCGCGCTTAGCCATGCAGTGAGACTTTTGTTCAGCCCCTGCGGCTCGCCTTTGAGCAATGACTGAAACAGATGATGATGCGTATTGACCCAGGCCGGATAGACCACACAGTCGCGGGCATCCATCAGGCGCTCGCCGGGCAACGCCGTCAGGGGGCCGATCGCCTCGATGACGCCATCACGCACACGGATATCCGGCCCGGCGTGACGCGCGGCTTCTCCCGGCAGACCGGTGAGGATGGCGTGCGCATTTTTAATCAGTAAAGAGTCAGATGACATGGCAACACTCCTCAGGGTTTAACCTGCATGTGCTCAACAAATTCGGTGGTATACGCCTGCTTCCAGTCGGTATCCGCGTTTAGCAGTTTGGCGTTCACCATGAAATCACGGGTTTTCTGCCAGCGGGCTTCGGTCATGGTGCCCCAGCCCTGCGTCGCTGCGTCGCCGCCATCAATCAGGTGGTGCGCTTTGATTTGCTCAACACCCCAGGCCAGCAGGTCGTCGGTCATCTTCGGGTTATCCTTTTTGATCAGCGCATTACCCGCCGCCGGGTTTTGCAGATAACTCACCCAGCCTTCCATCGACGCCTTTACGAACTTCGCCATCGCGTCTTTCCGGCTGCTGATAAGCTCAGGACGGGTGATCAGAATGCCACCGTAAGGCGGATAGCCGTGCTCCGAGAACAGGAAGAAATTGGATTTCACGCCAGCCTTCTGCGCCTGAAACACTTCAGAGCTGACATACGCCTGTTGCGCCACGTTCCCGTCGGCGACGAAAGGCTGAATGTTGAAGGTATACGGACGAACCTGAGAATCACTGAGCTGATAACGCGCCTTAAGCCACGGCCACCAGGTCGATTGCCCGGAGCTGGACACCAGAATGGTTTTGTCTTTCAGGCCGTCGAGCGACGTCACGGACGCATGCGTCAGTAAACCCTGCGGGTCGAACTGGAAAGGGGCGGCGATAGCTTTGGCCTGAAAACCACGCTGCACGGATTCGAGCAACTGGAGGTCATAACCGATGATCACATCCGCGCGTTTTGACAACAGTAACTGCATGCCGTTGATCTGCGGGCCGCCGGACTGAATACTGACATCCAGCCCGTAACGTTTGTAAATGCCCGTCGCCAGCGCCTGATAATAGCCGCCCTGTTCAGCCTGCGCGTACCAGGAAGTCAGCAGCGCGATTTTCTCATCGGCCTGCGCCGACAGTGAGAAAGCACCAGCAATCAGCGTGCTCAGCACGCAGCAAGACAGGGGAATGCGGGAAATTGACTTCATTGCTCCTCTCCTAATCATCGCCGGAGGGAGGATAAGCAAACGCGGCTCAGCCCCCCTGACCGGCTCAAAATGAACCGCGAAATGGTTGCTGAGCAATGTCCCGCGCAGTTGCCTGCACTGACCGCTTCTACTCACGTTTAACTATACAAAAACGATGCCAACTTCGCAGACGCGCTTTCCCTGCGCCTTGTCGGGATAAACAGACATCACACCCTGCAACCTTTGATTCATCACAGAGCGCCAGGCACCAAATCAGTGCAAATCAGCGCCGGTCGCGCCCCGGCGTCTGGATCTGGCTGAATAACATCTCCAGTTGTTTGAGCATCATCGAAGCGGCCAGAGAAAGTTGTCGTGAAGGGGCGACGCACAGGGAGAGCGTGAAGGTTTTTAACTGCGGATCGGTCAGCGGAATAAACTGCAGTTCCTCGCTTTTCACCTCATCCATGATATCGAGCCAGCACAGAATGCCGATGCCCATTTTCTCCTTAATCAGCGAGCGGATCATGTGGATGTTATTCGATACCGCGACCTCATGAATCATGTCGCCGTTGATATTCATCAGCGCCTGCACCGGCTCGGCCAGCATCAGCGGCGCGGCGGGCAGGATAAACGGATATTCCATGCACTGATTAAAACGCACGCCGCTTCTGCCCCCGAGCGGATGCCCTTTCGGCACAACGACACCCAAATCGATTTCGGCAAAAGCCCGCACCTGCAACTCGCGGGAGCTTTGCGGATTCAGCATCAGTCCGAAATCAGCATCGCCCGACATCAGCGCCTGCTGGATGTCCACGTTGTTCATGGTGGTCAGGGTGAATGAAATGTTCGGATACTCGAGATGCACCTTTTTGAGCATCGACGAGAAAAACTGCCGGTTGATGGCATCAATGGTGGCAATGCGCACGTGTCCGCGCCGTAACCCGCGCAGATCGTCGAGCTGTTCGCAGACACGCGAGAAATCCTTTTTCCAGTTATTGGCAGCATGCAGTAACAGCTCGCCCGCCGCCGTCAGCCGCAGCCCGGTGGGATGTCGCTCAAACAGCGGCATGGCTAATTCTTTTTCAACCCGCAATATCTGCCGGTCAATTGACGATGCGGCAACGTGCAGGGTTTCCGACGCCTTACGGAACGATCCCTGGCGGGCGACCTCAGTGAAGTACAGCAGAAACCGGGAGAATGCGAACATAATGAGTGCTCTCTTTTATGCAACGGGATGTGCGAATCAAAGCGCTGGACGCAACAGTTTTATAACAATAACGTAGCTTTCATTGCAACGGGAACAATCGTTTCACCGCTCATCAGGCCGGCTCCGCGCAGTAATGCGCGTTAAGACAGCGGGTTATGCGGCAAACGGACCGACTCCCCTTTTTATGAATGTTTCACCAGAGTCAATACGGTAAATGACGATGAAAGATGCCGGATTAATCCCTGTCACAATTAAAACCGCCAATATCAACGGTGTCGGGAATATTTCCCTGCAGCTGGTTGCGCAGCAAGGAAGTTTATTACCGGCTTATTTACCGGGAGCACACATTGACGTTTTTATTCCCGAACTCGGCCCGCGCCAGTATTCTTTGTGCAGTGAAAACAGCAGCGGTGAATATTATGAAATTTGCGTCAAACTGGCGGAACACTCCACCGGCGGCTCGCACTTCATTCATCATCATTTCCGCCCCGGCGATAACCTGATGATCTCGGCACCGCGCAATCATTTTCCGCTGCCACAGGCCGGGCGATATTTACTGTTTGCCGGGGGGATCGGCATCACGCCGTTGCTGGCGATGGCGGAACACCTGGCTGAGCAACAGATTGAATTTGAACTGCATTACTCTGTTTCAGACAGGGAGCACATTGCGTTTCTGCCGCGTTTAACCGCGCCTGCCTTAGCGAAACACGTCTTTTTTCATGACAGCAGCGCAAACGATTCCCTGCGCCATAACACGCCACTGAGTTTGTTGCAGCCGGATGAGAATACCCGGGTGCTGGCCTGCGGCCCGGACGGATTTATTCAGCGGCTTAAAGACATTATGCAGACCCATCACTGGCAGGAAAATCAATTATCTTTCGAACGATTCAGTAATGCGAATCTGAATAATGAAGCCGACAGCCAGGCATTTCATATTCAGCTTAACTCCACCGGACAACGTTATTTAGTCGGCCCGCACCAGACGATTGCTGAAATTTTATTAAGTGCCAGAGTCGATATTATGCTGTCGTGCGAACAGGGTATTTGCGGCTCCTGTATTACTGACGTGATCGACGGTATTCCCGATCACCGCGACTGCGTGCTGACTGAAGAAGAGAAAGCGGAGAACACGCAGATAACGCTGTGCTGTTCGCGATCCAAAAGTCCCGTTCTGGTCCTCGACCTGTAATGTCCACGCGGAGCCTGACGATGAACATTCCCACCCCCGCTGCAACACTTAATGGCATTGCTAACGTTCGCCTCCCCGCGTGGTTGCTGCCCGACGGATGGCCTTTGCAGGCAGGCGAACCGGTGACGGCAGATGTGCGTTTTGATGCAGGCAAAATTGCGTCCGTGACGCCTTATCAGCCAGAACAAGATGATTTGTGGAACGCACACGGCGCACTGGCGCTGCCGGGGCTGGTGGAACCCCATGCGCATCTCGATAAAACCTTCACCCTTGCCCGCAGCCGCCCGTCAAAACCCGGTCTGCTGGCAGCCATTGAAACCCTGCATCAGGACCGTCAGCACTGGACGGCGGCTGACATTCGCCAGCGTGCCGGCAAGGCACTGACCTGGGCAGCGGCGAACGGCGTGACCCGTTTGCGCACTCACATTGACTGGTTTGACGTGGTGCCACCGCAGGCCTGGCTTGAGCTGGGCGGGATGGCGCAACCGGGCGTCACACTGGAGCGGGTGGCGCTGGCACCGCTGAGCTTTTTCGCCGATGCCGAAGCGGCTGACCGCATCGCCCGCGCGGTGGCACAAAACGGAAAAGACTGCCTGCTGGGCGGATTTATCCACTCCTCAAACTGGGATCCGGCGGCGATGACCCACCTGATGCAAAGTGCCGCACGCTGGAAACTGAATCTGGATTTGCATATCGACGAGGAGCTTTCGCCGGTGGCACACGGCCTGAGCTGGCTGGCGGATTACCTGTCGGAGAGCACATTCAGCGGCCATATCTGTTGCAGCCACGGCTGTGCGCTGGCTTCCGGCAGTGAACAACAGGCGCAGGAGATTTTGAGTGTGCTGGCGGCGCAGCGCGTCACGCTGATTGCGCTGCCGATGACCAACCTGCTGTTGCAGGACGCCGTCACAGGTCGCACGCCGCGCCAGCGCGGTATCACCTTGCTGAAAGAAGCACAGGCGGCGGGCATTCCGATGCTGCTTGGCTGCGATAACGTGCAGGACGCCTTTTGTCCGGCGGGCAGTTATGACCCGCTGGATACGCTGAGCTGCGCCCTGTTCGCGCTTCAGCTTGAAAACGTTTTTGATCAGCAGTCACGGCTTATTTGCGATGTCGGCGCACTGACCGGTGAGGCTCAGAACGTCCTGCCGTTTGCGCCCGGCAGCGACGCCACGCTGGTTCTCTTTCCGGGCAGCGACAGCCTGACCTGGCCTTTACACAGCGCGGCCCGTCTGGTTATTCACCACGGCAGGCTGACGCACCAACGTACCTGGAATCAGGAGTTATCCCATGAGTCTTGAAGCGGGAGCGGGAAAACCGCTCGCCAAATATGCCGCGTGGCGTCGTGCCGGTGATTTCGTTTTTCTCTCCGGCATTATTCCCGTTAACCCGCAGACGGCGACCATCGTGCGCGGTTTTCAGGATATCCCCGCCGAAGCACGCCTGCTGCTGGGCGAAACAGGCGAATTCTCCACTGACGCCAAACAGGGGCCGGTTCTGGCGCAAAGCTGGTATGTGCTCGAAAGCATCCGCCACACCATTGAAGACGCGGGCGGGCAAATGAGCGATGTGATCAAGCTGGTGCAGTATTTTCGCAATCTCGATCACTTCCCGTATTACAGCCGGGTCAGAAAACTCTTTTATCCCGGGCAGCCGCCGGTTTCCACCGTGGTGCAGGTCAGCGAAATGCTGCCAGATGCCGGGGTGCTGATTGAGGTGGAAGCCACCGCCTGGTTACCCCAGTCCCGCTAACCCTAAAATGTCCGACCACGAGGCACAGCATGATTAACGGTTATATTCCCGCAGCGCGTTTTCTCCCTTTTCTGAGCTGGACGGCCATTGCCGCCCTGCCCGACAAAGCCAACACCGTGATCGTCTTACCGACCGGTGCGATTGAGCAGCACGGGCCGCATCTGCCATGTTCGGTTGACAGCGTGATCTCCTCCGGCGTGGCGGGCCATGCCCTGGCGCGGCTGCCGGAAGCTATTCCTGCTTACGCTATTCCGCCCATCACCTACGGCAAATCTGACGAACATTTAAATTTCCCCGGCACGCTGACCTTAACCGGCGACACGCTGTTACAGACGATTTTAGAAATTGCCGAATCGCTGTATCGCGCCGGATTCCGCAAGCTGCTGATGATTAACGGTCACGGCGGACAGCCGCAGGTGCTGCAAATGGCTTCGCGGGAAATGCGCCTGCGTCACGGCGACATGATCATGATCCCTCACGACGTGTTCCGCGTGCCCAACGTGGAAAATCAGTTCCTGAGCGCGCAGGAGCAGAAAATGGCGATGCATGCCGGTCACAGCGAAACCGCTGTAATGCTGGCGCTGGCACCGGAATGTGTTCACATCGAACATGCCGTCGCCAATTATCCGCCGGAATTCCCGTGCCCGACGCTGTCATCTGGCCGCCCTGCCGCTGCCTGGGCTTCCTATGATTTTGGCCCGAGCGGCGTCATTGGCGACCCGACCGGCGCAACCGCTGAACAGGGCCACGCGATCCTCGATTCGCTGGCGGCGAGCTGGGCGCAGGCGATCACCGAAATCCATCACATGCAATGGAAAGCCCGCAGCGAGCCAACCTGGGGAAAACACCACTGGAACGGCTTTGTGCAAACCAGCTTCACTCCTCCTTCGTCTTCTCTGGCCTCTGAATAAAGGAATTCTCAAGATGAAAATACAGCGTCCCTTCACTTACAGCCTGCTGGCCGTGCTGCTGGCCGGGGTTTCCACCACCAGCATGGCGGAAGAGAAATTTACCTTCCTGACCAACTGGTACGCGCAGGCGGAGCACGGCGGTTTTTACCAGGCGCAGGCCAAAGGGTTGTACAAAACTGCCGGTCTGGATGTCAGCATCAAAATGGGCGGCCCGCAGGTCAATGTGATGCAACTGATGGCCGCCGGACAGGCTGACTGTACGCTCGGCGACAACGGTCAGGCGCTGGAAACCTGGCAGGCAGGCGTGCATGCGGTGACCGTCGCGACGGTATTCCAGCATTCGCCGACGGTGTTTATCAGCCACGACAAAGTGGAGAAAGGTCAGGAACTGAAAGACAAAACCTTCCTGCTGGCCACCGAGGCATATACCTCTTTCTGGCCGTGGGCGAAAAGTGAACTGGGGCTGGGGAGTGCCAAAATCCGCCCGTACACCTTCAGCGTGCAGCCGTTCCTGGCAGACAATAATCTGGTGCAACAGGGTTATGTCACCTCCGAACCTTTCTCGATCGAAAAAGGCGGCAAACCGTTCTACGTCTACATGCTCAGTGACTGGGGTTATCCGCCGTATGGCAACTCGATTATCTGCATGGCGGATACTGTTAAAAAACGCCCGGCAGCGGTGGCCGCTTTCGTGAAGGCCTCGATGCAGGGCTGGAAGGAATACTTGCAGGATCCGGCCGCGGGCAACCAGCTTATCACCCAGGCCAACCCGCGTATGGGGGCAGACCAGATTGCCTTCGGCATCGCACAGATGAAGAAGTATGAGCTGGTGACCGGCGGCGACGCACAAACCGGCGGTATCGGCATCATCACTGAACCGCGTCTGAAAAAGACCTGGGACATGCTGGTGAAAAACAAGCTGATCGACGCGGATAAAGTGCCGTTTGAGCAGACTTATACCCTCGACATGATCAAAGACGCGAAGGTTATGCCATGAATTCAGCCCCCAAACTGACCGTGATGAGCGATGTCCGCTCAGCCAATCCGCCGCCCGTGCCTGCCATCGAAGTGCTGTCGGCGGAGAAAATTTACAGCAACGGCACCCGCGCCCTTTTGCCGGTCAATCTGACCATCAATCAGGGTGAATTCGTCACCCTGCTCGGCCCGTCGGGCTGTGGCAAAAGTACGCTGTTAAAAATGGTCGCCGGGCTGACGGAACCCAGCGACGGCAAACTGGTGCTGTGGCGGCGCGACAGCCGTGAAAAAGCGCAGGTGCCACTGTCATTCGTGTTTCAGGAAGCCACGCTGATGCCGTGGAGCAACGTGCAGAACAACGTGCGTTTGCCGCTGGATCTGGCGGGCGTGCCGCGAGCCGAAGCCAATACCCGCGTCAGTGAAGCACTGGAACTGGTAGGACTGGGGAAATTTGCCAAAGTCCTGCCGCGCGAACTGTCAGGCGGCATGCAGATGCGCGTCTCCATTGCCCGCGGGCTGGTGACGCGTCCGAAACTGCTGCTGATGGATGAACCTTTTGGTGCGCTGGATGAAATCACCCGCAACAAGCTCGACAGCGATCTGCTGCGCCTGTGGCGGGAACAGGGGCTGACGGTGGTGTTCGTCACGCATTCGATTCACGAAGCGGTATTTCTGTCGCAGCGGGTGATCATGATGGCCGCCCGTCCGGGGCGGGTAGTGGAAGATATCGCCATTAACGAACCCTTCCCGCGCAACGACGATTTCCGCGTCAGTCCGGCATTTTCACGCTATGCGAAGCAGTTGCAGGACAGCCTGCTGCAAGCCAGCCAATCGGGTATGGAGTAACGCTATGCAAACTCAAAAATCCTCTCCGTGGATCAATAACCAAACCTTTCGCAAGGTGCTGTATCCGGCTGTGGTCGCGATTGTGGTGGTTTTGCTGTGGCAGGGCTGGGTGAGTTATTTCAAAATCCCCCAGTTTCTGGTGCCTTCGCCGGTAGTGATGCTGGAAAGCCTGTGGACCAACTTCGGTACGCTGACCATGTCACTGCTGTTTACGCTGAAAATCACTTTGATCTCGTTTTTGTTGTCGATAATCATCGGTTCGGTCGTGGCTTTCGTGCTGGTGCAGAACCGCTTTGTTGAAACCGCGTTGTTCCCGTACATCGTGTTTTTACAAGTGACGCCGATTGTCGCCATCGCGCCGCTGATCATCATCTGGGTCAAAGACACCACGTTGTCGCTGGTGGTGTGTTCGACGCTGATGGCGGTGTTCCCGATCATTTCTAACACCACGCAGGGGTTGCGCAGTGTCTCGCCCGGCCTGCTGAGTTATTTCCAGCTCAGCCGCGCCAGCCGTCTGCAAATCCTGATCCGCTTACGCATCCCTTCTGCGCTGCCGTATTTTTTCGGCGCGCTGCGCATTTCCAGTGGCCTGTCGCTGATTGGTGCCGTGGTGGCTGAATTCGTGGCGGGCACCGGCGGCAATAACACCGGTCTGGCCTACCAGATATTGCAGGCGGGCTATCAGCTCGACATCCCGCTGATGTTTGCCGCCCTGCTGTTAATTTCACTCACCGGTATCGCGCTGTTTGGTGTGATGTCGTGGATTTCGAGGCGCGCCCTGAGCGCCTGGCATGAAAGCGAAGCCGTGCAATCTCATTAACCTCATTCATTTTTGGCAGGAAGAATATGGACAGCGAACAACGTCAACAGGCGCTCGCCCTGATTCAGCAGGCGCTGCCTGATCTCGACTGGACTTTACAGGCGCCGAAGGTTAAACGCCTTTCCCGTGATTTTCACTGGTTCAGCCCGGTGCTCAAGCGGCAACTGGAAGACAAACAGGCCGATGCTGTGGTCAGGCCGCGCAGCGAAGAAGAGCTGATTTTGCTGGTGAAAGCCTGCGTTCAGCACCAGTTACCGCTGATTTTGCGCGGCGGCGCGACCGGCAACTACGGCCAACTGGTGCCGCTGGAAGGCGGAATTCTGGTGGACATGACCGGGTTTAATCAGGTTTGCGAACTGGCTAACGGTGTGGTGCGGGCACAGGCGGGGATCCGGCTGGCGGAGATTGAAACCCTGACCCGTCCGGCAGGCTGGGAACTGCGCTGCATGCCCTCCACTTACCGGCTCGCCAGCCTGGGTGGCCTTTACGGCGGCGGCTTTGGCGGTATCGGATCCATTAACTACGGCCCGCTCGGCGCACCGGGCAATGTGCTCAGCGTAAAAGTCATGACCATGGAAGCCGAACCGCGCATTCTGCATGTGCCCGCCCCGCAGGCATTGCTGCTGCATCACGCGTATGGCAGCAATGGCATTGTGCTTGAGGTTGAACTGGCGCTGGCACCGGTTCATCAGTGGATTGAACGGCTGGACGTGTTCGACGACTTCACCGACGCACTGGATTATGCCAACGCCTTTGCCCGTTCACCGGGGCTGGTCAAACGCCAGCTCGCGCTGTTTGCCGCGCCGATCCCGTCTTATTTCAGTCATCTGAACGGGCATTATCAGGCCAGCCAGCATGCGGTGATCAGCGTGATTGCGCAGGAAAGCGAAGGTTTCTGCGCCCATCTGCTGGAAAAGTACCACGGGCACAGCGCAGTGCGTCAGTCTGCCGACGCGGCGCGTGAGGCTAATGCGTCGCTGATGGAATATTGCTGGAACCACACCACGCTGCACGCGCTGAAAATTGACAGCACCATGACCTATTTACAGACGGCGTTTAATTATACGAATTATCGCCAGCAGATTATCGATATGGCGGCTTTGTTCGGCGACGAGGTGATTTCGCATATTGAGTTCCTGCGTGACAATGACGGCAATATCACCGCCAGCGGTTTACAACTTGTGCGTTATTCCACCGAAGAAAGACTGAACGAAATAATGAAAATCTTCCGTGATAATGACGTGAAAATAAATAACCCGCATGTTTATCGCATTGAAGAGGGTAAACAGGGAGAAATTAAACCTGACGTCGTTTCGGTTAAAAAGTGTCTTGATCCCGACGGGTTACTTAACCCCGGCAAGCTCAGGGGCTGGGAGGTACGCGACACCCTGGAATTAGATAACAATCCCCTGTTATTGCGTGACTGAAAAAAAGCCCGCTTAATAAAATTTAAGCGGGCTTTTGGCTTTCAAACGGTCAGTTCAGATCAAAGCTCGAATCTGTCCAGATTCATCACTTTGGTCCAGGCGGCGACAAAGTCTTTCACGAACTTCTCTTTGGCGTCACTGCTGGCGTAAACCTCCGCGTTGGCACGTAATATGGCATTCGAGCCAAACACCAGATCGGCACGCGTGGCGGCGAATCTGACTTCTCCGCTGACGCGATCACGACCTTCAAAACGCTCACCGGAGCCATCAACAGGTTTCCATTCGGTACGCATATCCAGCAGATTCGCGAAGAAATCCGTGTTCAGCTCACCGGTTTTTTCCGAGAACACGCCCAGATTACTGCCGTCGTAGTTAGCCCCCAGCGCACGTAATCCGCCGACCAGCACCGTTAATTCCGGCACGGTCAGGGTCAGTTGCTGAGCCTTGTCGATCAGAAGATTTTCAGTCGATGTATTGGCCGTTTCGCCACGGTAGTTACGGAAACCATCCGCTTTAGGCTTAAGCAGTTCGAACGACTCAATATCCGTCTGATCCTGACGCGCATCCACCCGACCCGGCGTGAAAGGCACGTCGATGTCGATATGAGCCGCTTTCGCCGCCTTTTCAATACCAACCGAACCGGCTAAAACGATCACATCCGCCAGAGACACCTTCTGGAATGACTGCTGGATAGCTTCCAGAGCAGGCAGCGCGCGGGCTGCAATGGCATTCACTTCCCAGTCTCTTTGCGGACGCAGCGCCAGACGCGCACCGTTCGCACCGCCGCGTTTGTCGCCGCCACGGAAGGTCGACGCTGACGCCCACGCCACCGAGACCAGTTCACTGACGCTCAGGCCGGAAGCGGCAATTTTTTCTTTAAGCTGCGCGATATCGCCAGCCGTCGGGTGATACACCGGCACCGGCAACGGATCCTGCCAGATTAAGTCTTCCTTTGGCACTTCCGGTCCGATGTAACGGGCTTTCGGCCCCATATCGCGGTGGGTCAGTTTGTACCATGCACGGGCAAAAGCTTCGTTAAAGGCCTGCGGATCGCCGTGGAAACGACGGGAAATTTTCTCGAATTCCGGATCAAAACGCAGCGTCAGATCGGTCACCAGCATGGTCGGTTTGCGTTTTTTTGAGGTATCGAACGGATCAGGAATAATGTCCGGCGCATCAGCGGCTTCGAACTGAATCGCCCCTGCCGGGCTGCGGGTCTGCACCCACTCGTATTTGAACAGGTTCTCGAAGAAGTAATTGCTCCACTGCGTCGGGGTTTGCGACCAGATAACTTCCAGGCCGGAGGTGATGGCATCCGCGCCGACACCGGTTCCGTGACTGCTTTTCCAGCCCAGACCTTGTGATTCAATTGGTGCAGTTTCCGGGTCAACACCCACATTATCGGCCGGACCTGCGCCGTGTGTTTTACCCAGCGTGTGACCACCGGCAATCAACGCGACGATCTCTTCATCGTTCATGCCCATATTGCCGAACGTGGCACGAATGGCCGGAGCAGCCGACGCCGGATCACCACTGTGATTCGGCCCTTCCGGGTTGACGTAAATCAGCCCCATTTCCGTTGCGCCCAGCGGAGATTTGGCCAGCTCTTCAGGATGGCGGTGTTCCAGCCAGGTGGTTTCATCACCCCAGTTAATGTCCAGATCCGGTTCCCAGACGTCTTCACGCCCGGCACCAAAACCAAAGGTGCGGAAACCGGAGTTTTCCAGCGCGACGTTCCCCGCCAGAATATACAGATCGGCCCAGGAAATTTTCTGACCGTATTTTTGTTTCACCGGCCACAACAGACGGCGCGCTTTATCCAGACTGACGTTGTCCGGCCAGGAGTTTAACGGGGCGAAGCGCTGCTGGCCGCGACCGGAACCACCGCGTCCGTCGACGGAGCGATACGTCCCGGCGCTGTGCCATGCCAGACGAATGAACAGACCGATGTAGCTGCCCCAGTCCGCCGGCCACCAGGGCTGCGACGCAGTGAGCACCCCTTTGAGGTCGGCTTTCAGTGCGGAGTAATCTAATTTGGCAAATTCTTTACGATAATCAAAGGATTCGCCCAACGGGTTTGAGCGATTTGAGTGCTGATTCAGCAGGTCAACCCTGAGCTGGTTAGGCCACCAGTCACGGTTAGTTGTCCCGCCGCCAGAGGCTTTATTTGAGTTTCCTTCATGGAAAGGACATTTACCGGCACCGGCTTCTCTGTCTGCTTCAACAATTGGCTTTGCGTCGTTTGCTTCTTCATCAATAGAACTGCTCATGCTCACACTCCTGTTATGTAGTCTCATTGCTACTCTATACGCGGATTGAAACCAGTCACATCTGAATCACCCTATGTATTTGATAGATTTTGCCTTAGGACTTATACGCGCTTTTTGCGGGTTTTATCACCAAAATGCCACCCGCTCTGATTATAGAATAGCCCCTGACTGACAGAGGTTTCTCTGTCAGCGTCTCAAAATGCAAAAAGCCCGCCTGAGTTTCCTCATGCAGGCTTTGGGTTTCTGAAACTTTCTTCAGCGATTATTCACGCCAGCCCATTTCAGGGGCGACATATTTGAGGATTGACTCAATCACATGCACGTTGTAATCGACGCCGAGCTGATTCGGAACGGTCAGCAATAAGGTGTCGGCTTCGGCGATCGCTTCATCCTGCTTCAGCAATTTGATCAATCTGTCCGGTGTCGCCGCATAGCTGCGGCCGAAAATCGCCCGGGTTTTCTCATCGAGGAAGCCGACTTTGTCGCCATCATCGCCGCTGCCGCCAAAATACGCGCGGTCGCGGTCATCCATCAGGGCGAAAATACTGCGGCTGACGGACACACGCGGTGTACGCTCATGCCCCGCCTCAGCCCAGGCCTGACGGTAAGCGCGAATTTGCTGCGCCTGCTGAATATGGAACGCCTCGCCGGTTTCATCATCTTTCAGCGTGGAGCTTTGCAGGTTCATGCCCAGTTTCGCCGCCCAGACGGCGGTAGCATTCGAGCCCGCGCCCCACCAGATACGTTCACGCAGCCCGGCAGAATAGGGTTCAGGGCGTAACAAACCCGGCGGATTCGCAAACATCGGTTGCGGATTAGGTTTCGCAAAACCTTCGCCGCGCAGGACATCAAGCAGTTTCTCTGTATGACGGCGCGCCATATCGGCTTCCGTTTCGCCTTCTTCCGGCTGATAACCAAAATAGCGCCAGCCGTCGATGACCTGCTCAGGCGAACCACGGCTGATACCGAGCTGTAAACGCCCCCCGGAAATCAGATCCGCAGCGCTGGCGCTTTCCGCCATATACAACGGATTTTCATAGCGCATATCGATAACGCCGGTACCGATCTCAATCTTGCGGGTTTTCGCGCCGATGGCTGCCAGCAACGGGAAAGGCGACGCAAGCTGGCGCGCAAAATGATGCACCCGGAAATAAGCACCATCGGCCCCCAGTTCTTCGGCTGCGACAGCCAGATCGATAGATTGCAATAAGGCATCAGCCGCCGAGCGCGTGCCCGACTGGGGGGATGGCGTCCAGTGCCCGAATGATAAAAATCCAATCTTTTTCATAGCGTCTTCATCCTCATAATCCGTAAACCGGTGCCCTGTCTCTGTCATGCGGAACAGGGCTTAGTGATGGGTTTACTTTACGCGACTCAGGATGAGAATAAATATCATTTGTTTAACATACTGATTCAGTTTATTTGATTAACAACGGGGGATTTTGCGGGTTCTGGCAGCAGATGCCTCGCCACGGCGCATTGAAGGTCATCGTCCGCGGGCCGTATCAGGCTTATTTTCTTTCACTAAAATAGAGCGCAGGCGTGCAGCCGACAGACTTCTTAAACATGGTGATGAAAGCATTGACTGACTCATAGCCTAATTCATTCGCCACATTTTGTACGGACTGGCCGCTGGCAAGCCCCCGTAGCGCAATAATCAAATGCAGTTGCTGACGCCAGCGTCCGAATGAAAGTCCTGTTTCGCGCACCATAAGTCGTGCAAGGGAACGTTCACTTAATGCCAGGCGTTTTGCCCACTCACGCAATGTACTGCGGTCTTGCGGATGGCTGACCAGCGCATCGGCCATCTCTCGTATTTTGGGATTTTCTGAGACCGGCAAATTAAAATTCTGCTGCGGCATATTCACCAGTTCATCAAGCGTGACCCGTGCCAGCCGTGCCGCATGGCTGTCCGGCGGGTAATGCGCATCTTCCCCGACCAGACGACTAATCAGTTCGCGAATAAGGGGAGAAACAGCAAATGTGCAGCATTGTTCTGGTAGTGCGGCGGCTCCCGGCTCAACAAATAAATAGCTGAGATGCGCATTCCAGGTGGCTCTCGCACTATGGGGAGTTCCTCCGGGGATCCATACGCCGCAGTGAGGCGGCACAATCCATATGTCATTCTCAGCCCGACAGGTTACCGCACCATACAGGGCAAGGATGAACTGTCCCTTTCGATGGGTGTGAACGGGAACTTCCGCTTCGTACTCGGTGAAATCAATGTGGCGCGCCACAGCCGCACAGCCGGTGGAGTCGGGATCAAAAAGTGAAATAACGTCGCGGGAAAGCGTCATATTGGCCGGATTCAGGTATTTTCTGGCAGTATAGAGTATTTCCACCCCTGAGTAATCTGGCAATAATTGCCGGTATGCGCAAATGACTCTTTTGCCACCATCGCTTGCCAGGGGCCATTACTCTCATGTTCAACTCTTTACGCAGGGCATTCCCCTCCTCCTTGCTTCTTAACGATGCGAATGCGTTGTTATATTCAGCCAAGACGTTTACCGCTGCCATGCTGGCCTATTACATCGCTTTGTCTGTCGGTCTGGACAGGCCTTCCTGGTCAATTATTACTGTCTATATCGTTTCGCAGACATCCGTCGGAGCCTCACTGAGTCGAAGCGTTTATCGCCTGACGGGCACGATAACAGGCGCGGCGATGACGGTGGTGATTGTGCCCAATTTTGTCAACACACCGATAATTTGCAGTCTGGTACTGACCGGCTGGATAACACTTTGCCTTTATTTTTCGCAGCTTGACCGTACCCCCCGCGCCTATGCTTTTGTTCTGGCGGGCTACACGGCAAGTCTTATTGGTTTTCCTGCGGTGTTCGAACCCGGCGCAATTTTTGACATCGCCATCACCCGGGTACAGGAGATCATGATCGGGATCCTGTGTGCCAGCTTTATCCACCGCTATGTCATACCCAAACGCATTACGGGTCTTTTCAACAGCAAGCTCGCGGTAACACAGCGTGATGCCCGCCAGATGGTGATTGACACGTTAAAAAGAGAAGCCGGCGAGAAAGAAAAGCAGCTTCAGCTTGCGCTGACGTTACAGTCCCTTGACGGGTTTGGTCATCATCTGCCCTATGACTTCGCGATATCAAAATCATCACGTAAAGCACGTCAGTTAATACATGACAGATTGTCGCGGCTCTTGGTTGTGAGTAACCAGTTACATGATTATCTGCACGAATTAAACCTCTTACCGGACAGCATTGCGACGCTGGTCAGTGAGGTCACAGACTGGCTCGCCTGTGAGGATTCAACCGCGCGTAAGGCCGGTGCTGAAAGGCTGCGGCGACGTTGTGTGGCGTTGCGACACCGGTCATCCGCTGACGAATTAAATTTTAAAGAAGCGCTGCGCGTTAATTTTGTCAAACGGCTGGAAGAGACAATCATGCTTTTGCAGCAATGCGAACAGCTTTCTCATGCCCTCCTTTTGGCCAAACCTGAGCATATGATTGATGGAGCCGAAGAGGCAAAAGGTTACGTTTATCACCGGGATCATTTTACGGCTGCGCGTGCTGCGCTGGGGGCGTTTGCCATCATCTTCAGTGGCTGTCTGCTGTGGATTTACTCCGCGTGGCCCGATGGCGCCACAGCGGTATCGATTCTCGGCGTCTGCTGCACATTATTTGGCAGTTTCGACACGCCGGTTCCTCATATCGTTAAATATATTGCAGGCTCCGTCTATGGCGTGATTATCAGCCTGATTTATAGCTTCATCCTTCTTCCCCAGGTGACCGAATTTAGTGTGCTGGTTGCGGTACTTGCGCCTGCTTATTTGCTGGCCGGATCTCTGCAGGCCAGACCGCCCACCACGTTCATGGCCATGGGCATCACGCTGACACTGCCCATCTTGTCTGAATTAGGGGCACGCTACAGTGGTGACTTTGCCACTGCCATCAACACGGCGGTCGCGTTATTTGCCGCAACCGGCTATGCCGTGGTCAGTATGGGTTTATTACAGACCGTACAGGCGGATTCTGCTATCCGTCGTCTGCTGCACCGATGTCGCCGTGACATCAGATATCGCGCAAAGGGTCTCTCATCCATGAATGATGTGGCCTGGGTAAATCTGATGATAGATCGAACTGCACTGATCCTGCCCCGGCTCCCGCGCAGTAACCAGACGGCGGACTCGGTGCTTAATAGCCTGCTGCATTATTTAAATATTGGACTTGCAGTGACTTATTTAAAACGCTCACTGAATAAGCTGGAGGGAGAAACCGCATTACAGGTAAATACACTTCTCAACCTGCTGGCCCGCGGTGCGCAGCCCGGTGAATTACAGAAACGTATTAGCCTGATACTCGCCATTAACCCGCCGGTTTCACATCAACAACCGCACGCTCTTATTGAGCATATTATTGATCTGCACTGTGCGTTAAAAAACTGTGCATTAAAAGAGAGGGATAAGGAACAGTCACATGATTACTGACATTAATATCGGTGGCGTCTTTTTGCCTGGCTTATTAGTCATGGCTTTGATGGCATTTTCCGGCACGATTTTAATCACGCCCTTTTTATCTTTTAGCAGATTCTATCGGCGTTTACCCTGCCGGCCGCTCATTGATTTCACGACTTTTATTATTATCTTTGCCTTGTTAATGCAGGGGCTGGACGCGTCAGGATTATCAGTATGAAACCATTTTTTTCGCTGTTAGGCCGCTATATATTTACACTAAGCGCCGTCATGGTGGCAGCCATTATTGCCTTCATGCTGTGGAAACATTATGCACAGACGCCCTGGACGCGTGACGGTCGGGTACGGGCAGATGTGGTGCAAATCACGCCAGATGTTTCCGGGCCGGTAAACCGCGTTGCCGTGATGGATAACCAATGGGTTAATCGCGGAGATATTCTTTATTCAATCGATCCGCAATGGTTGAAACTGGCGGTGCTCAGCGCTCAGGCTGAGGTTGATGCGAAGCGAAATGAAATGCAAATGCGTCAGGATGCTGCCAGACGTCGCAGTCATATTAGCGGAGTAATCTCTAAAGAAGATATACAAAATACCAGCAGTGCGGCGGGCGTTGCGGCGGCGGAATATCAGGGGGCGCTGGCCGCGCTGGAACTGGCAAAACTCAATCTTTCCCGCGCGACAATTCATTCTCCGGCAGACGGCTATGTCACGCATCTGAGACTGCGTCCCGGCGATTATGCCAACGCGGGGGAGACAAAAGTTGCCATTATTGATGCCAGCAGTTTCTGGGTAGTGGGTTATTTTGAGGAAACGAAAATGCAGCGTATTCATGTCGGTAGCACGGCAAAAATCGTGCTGATGGGATATGCACCAGCGCTGACAGGCCACGTAGAAAGCATTGGTCGCGGGATAGATGATAGCAATGACGCACCCGGTAGCCAGGGCCTGCCGGATGTAGAGTCCACGTTTAGCTGGGTGCGACTCGCTCAGCGTATTCCGGTACGCATCCATATTGATCATCTGCCCAACGGGGTCGAATTAGTGGCGGGCATGACTGCCAGCATCGCCATTAACGCGTCAAAGAGCGCGGACACTAAAGCAGGGTATGCGGATTTTTTGTCATCTGACCGGTGAATGGCTGAATAACCCATTCGTCAGAAAAGCCGCCGCAGGATGGCATTTATCCTGCGGCGGGCATAACGCATAACCTCTGTTACCGGTGCAGGCGCAGCATACTTGAGACAGAAGATAGCGCAGAGATAAGACAGGCCAGCCCGAAGACATAGACGGCGAACTGTGCCCCCGCCTGCCCCGTCAGTCCGTTCAACAGTGCAATAACCATCGCGACCAGCGCCGCACCAATGGATTGCCCTGCTGTCCTGGCGGTTGACAATACCCCCGAGGCCGTGACCGTTCGGTTCGGTGCCACATTCGAGAACATCTCTTTATTATTCGGCGGCAGGAACAGTCCATAGCCAATCCCGCAAACCGCCACGCGCCAGAGAAAATCATTCACCGTCGCCGCTTGCGGCAACAGAGCCAGAGATCCTAAACCCAGAGAGAAAATCACCACGCCGGCTGTCGATATCTGGGTAGGATTTAAACGATTGGACAGCCTGCCCGCCACCGGAGCGCAGATTGCAACGGCAACCGGCCACGGTGTAAAGATGAACGCCGATTCCAGCACCGAATAGTGATAGGCATGCTGCAGTACAAAGGGCAACCCCACCAGTGCCATCCCCTGTGCCACAAACATTGAGACAGAAGAGATCACCGCAAAGGTATACCGCCTTGAACGGAATATATCGAGCGGCAACAACGGGCTTTTTGAGCGCGTCTGCACGCTGACAAAGATGGCCAGCAGCAGCACCGAGGCGACGCCGCAAAGCATGAGTATGCGGCTATCCCAGCGCCCGATCTGATCCACAGCGATGACCATCAGCCCTAAAGCGACGGCTGAGGTCACCGCACCTCCCCAGTCGAAGCCTTTTTCCTTCTCAGTATCGACGCCCAGGGAGATCAGGGAGAAGACAATGGCAAGTGCACCCAGCGGGAGATTGATATAGAACAACCATGGCCAGTCCAGATAAGAGATGATCAGGCCGCCTAACGCCGGGCCGATGGCCGTCCCCACCGCAAAAGCCAGCGCGTTCAGCCCTAAAATGGTGCCCAACGTATGCGGCGGAAAGATAACCCTGTACAGACCCAGCCCGACGCTGATCATGACCGCATAGCTCACCCCCTGAAGTATACGCATGGCAACCAGCATGCCGAAGGTCGGGGAGAGGCTACAGCCCAGCGATGCCAGCGTAAACAGCACCATGCCCGCGGTGTAGAAGCGCCGCTCCCCTATCCTCGAACCCAGCGATGCACAGATCAACATCGTTGCAGCGCTGGCAACCTGATAGGCGTTGGTCACCCAGATGACAGAGGCTGAATCTACCCGTAAAGCCTCCGCAATAGAGGGCAAGGAAATATTGACGATGGAACTGTCCAGCGCCGCCATAACCACGCCAATCAAAATGGCGGCAGCCGCCAGATAGCGCCTTGGCGCCTCAAATCCTTGTTCTAAGGGACTACTGCTTACCAGCGACATATCCTTATCATCCTATATTGAATTGAAATTACGCACAGAGGCTTTCAGCCTCAGCAACCGGTCCTTCGAGGTAGGCCAGCAGGCCCAGCATCAGCACTTCTTCCGGGCTGGCAACAACGGGAGAGCGCGGCGCTTTCCAGGGCTGTTTGCTGCCGTTGATGCGGATACTCCTCAGGAAACAGTAGGTGGTGAGGACATAGAACCGGTTGCGCATACTTTCCCCCATCAGCGGCAGCAGGCCGGAAATACCGCCTAACTCAGGGATCTCGCTAAGAATGCTGCCGTAGTCCGGCTTCGCCAGCACGAACATCAGTGCATCCGCCATCGGGACCATTTTGACTGCATCCTTTACCTCTGCCGCAAGCTCATGCCAGAACGAAAAAGCAAACCGCGAGAAGCCGAAAAGCGGATCCAGCCCGCGGACGGAAAAGTCAGGGTCAATGAAACGTGTCTGAGCATGCTCCTCGTTATAGAGCACATTGCCGAAGTGAAAATTGAAATGGGCTTTTTCTACCGATCTGAACTCTTCAGTCCGGGCCAGCTCCAGCGCTCTTTCATAGACTTCCCGGGCCGTGGTACTGAAACGCACCCCGTTAAGCAGAATAGGTTTATCAAACAGCTCATGAGCGAAGCGCGTGCCTTCCCACTCTTCCTGTAATCTGGCGGGCATCTCGTGGGTTATTGCCGACGAGGTTTCTGATTCCAGGCTGATCGCTTTCTGTACATTTTCCAGTGCGTTTCTGACGATCATCCTGCGCTCAGCCAGCGACCGTTGTTCGTCAAAGACGATCCTGGACAGCGGAAGGGAATCCATCTTCTCGAGAATATAAAATTGCCGCCCGGCTGCCAGCCCGTCGTGCAAGACCGGCACCATCAGTTCCGGATAAATATCGTGCAATGCCCGGATCTGATCGACTTCGGCTTTCAGTTTGCCATTGAACATTTCGGACATGGCCGTCTTCACAACGAAGCCTGAACTCAAAAAATCTACAGTATGTGAGCTTGTCATTTTTCAATCCCCTGGAAAGTTGCCACTGGCAGGCCAAGCGCGAGGCTGCGCGCTACAGCACGTACCACAGCGCTGTAGCCGACGGTGTTGTTAACAAACGACTGGATGATGACCTCACTCAAATTCTGACTGGCCAGATAGGCTGGCCGGAGAATGAGCAAGTGATTCTGATCGGAAAGAATGGTTGAACACCGGCGCTCGAAGGCATATGCACGGCTTCCTAACGGTGACCGCGATGCTTTCACAACATGTGGATGCGTCCCGCTCACCCGCTCAATCGCCGCCTCAATGAGACCGGGGGTTAACGCACCGCCATCCTTAACGATGAAACGGTTAATCTGATAGCCGGGGGCATGCACAGGCGCGCGTAATGAGACGGTATTCACTAACGGTGCCCAGGGCATCACCTTGTCCTGACTCATGGCAATTTGTGAGAAGCTCGGACGGAGATTGTCGCGCGCATCCTGCAGGCGTCCTTCAAACGATCGGGTGCCGAGTACACCGTTAGGCGTATCCGGATGCACGATATCGGTTTCAACCGACACAATATGCGAGGCGTTGCATTGGATAGCCCTGAGCGCCTCGGTGAGTACGCGCAGTGAGGCATGCATGCCATTGGTCTGGCAGGAGCCGAGGCAATACATGCCCGAACCGACCACCTGGCGTTGTATCGTGTCGATATCATCGCGGGTCAGATCTTCCAGACAGCCATAGATACTCGGCAGTTCGTTGGCCTCTGCAACGCCCAGCACCACGTCCGCGAGTTCTTGCATGTTGCGGGCGACAGGGCTGTTTTTGTCCATATCCAGCTTGCTGGTTGCGATAAAGCCAATGTCGAAGCGACCTGTCTGCGGAGGAAGATCTTTGGCAAGATCGCCAAAGAAAAAGTGAACCTCACGACCGTCGATCCGCAGGGTGTTATTATCGATAATGTCGATGTGAGACTGGATGCCGGGATGCGCCATCGCCAGACGGGCCACGATGCCATCTATCGGACGCAGTTCAGGATAATGTTTATCTAAAGAAGGAGGATTCGTGACGACGGTTTGAATAACAAAACCATCCTTCGCCGGATCATTCTGAATCAGCAAATTCGCGCCGATCTCCGCTCCGCAACCCACTAATATGGCTTTTTTCACTTCATCACCTCGCGCTAAATGAATATAGGTAAGTGTGTTAAATGCGGCCTAGTCCCAGGAGAACATTTTCAGCAAATCAGTGACGGACATGGCATCAAGCTTCGATTCCGAAATCAGGGTTTCGGCCAGAATATGGGCGCGGTCACGCAGCGGGCTGTCTGAAAGATTCAGATGGAATTTCGTCAGCAGCGCCCCGAAACACTCTTCACGGCGACGAACATGGCCGAGCGGATATTCAATGGTTTCAGAGATCTCTTCAGTCATGCCATGACACTTCAGATAGAGCGCATTGGGAATGGCGCGCTTATCAGGGTCGTAGTAGCTCTCTGTAAAGGAAGGGCGTTCAGTGCAGGTGATTTTCAATCGCAGTGCATCCAGTTGAGGATCGCTGGCGAGCGGTTCGTGGAAATCTTTAATCGTCAGATTTCCGGTTTGCAGCCCCACGGCAACCATGTACTGGAGACAGTGATCGCGATCGGCGGAGTTATTCAGCGGCCCTGATTTATCAATAATCTGAATCGCCGGTCGGGTTGTTTCTACCCGCACATACTCGATGCTCTCAGACGTAAACCCGGCTGCCAGTATCCGTTCCCGAAGGTTAATGGCCGCTTCTACAGCAGTCTGGGCGTGGTACTCAGCGGGATTGGGAACCTTGAACAAGATGTTCTTAATGACAAAATCTGACAGGTTGCGCGACAGATTGAAGGGTTTGCCCCGCAAAACAGCATCATTGAATCCCCACCGGCTGACCGTCAGCGCGGTGGGATAACCCATTTCACCGGTTTGCGCGAACAGCGCCAGTTGCAGGCCACGCGCCGTGGCGTCTCCGGCGGCCCATGACTTACGGGTACCGGCATTTGGCGCATGCCGGTAGGTTCGGAGAGAGTGACCGTCGATAATAGCGTTGGACAGTGCACTCAGTGCCTGGTCTTTTGACAAGCCGAGGAGTTGAGCCGAGGCGATGGCAGAAGCCACTTTCACCAACACCACATGGTCAATCCCCAGCGCATTAAAACAGTTCGACAGACACAGCACGCCGTGGATCTCATAAGCACGAATCATCGTATTCAGGACGGCTGTCATATCAGCGGGCGGCTGATTACCGTCAGTCAGGCTATGCCAGGTTGCGGCAGCCAGGATGGCCCCCAGATTATCGGACGGGTGCCCCCACTCCTGCGCAAGCCAGGTGTCATTGAACTCCAGCCAGCGGATCATCGAACCGATATGAAAGGCCGCCTCGATCGGTCCCAGTCTGAGTCCGGTACCGACAACCGGGACACCCGCCTGGCTCTTGCTGAACTGAGCGCTGCCCATTAGTTTCAGACAGTCGTGATCGGCAGAGGCGGCAATTGCGCAACCTATCGAATCCAGCAGACAATAACGCGCCAGGCGTAAAGTCTCATTATCAAAGGTTGTCCGCTCATAGGCGTAGTCAACCAGCTCAACCATTACCTCATCAAACTCTGCATGCGCCATATTTCACCCCATAAACAAAAATGAATTGTTGAAATACACGTAATTGAGATCCGGTAATATATATACCCAGATAATAGAAATAGACAACGCGTTGATTTATATGAGAATACTCTCCATCACTCATAAAATCGTAATGGGCATGGCAATAAAAGACCAGCGAATAAAATCGAGGCATTCATCGAAAGTATTGATGCCCTGACAAAATGCCTGTTGAGGAGGACGGAAAGTTCAGGGAAATGAGCATGAGTTACAGAGCGTGAAAATAAGCACAGTCTGTTGTTGAAATTCGTAATTCAGAATTAATGTCTGCCGGAAAGGTAATAATAATGACACGCACCCTGATGTGGCCACGCAGTGCCCGCAGTGGTAGCCCGGAGCGGAGATTTTAAAACATAGTGACAAACTCACTAATACAGAATATAAATAATTGTTGTGACGGTGAACTAATTTTTAGCATGAGGTCTCAAATGAAGCTAAGTGAACTTCTTGCGTTCGTGACAGTCGTGGAGACAGGGAACATAACCCAGGCAGCCGAGCGTCTGAATCGCGTGCAATCGAGTATTTCCCACCGAATCAGGAGCCTGGAGGATAATCTGGATGTCACCCTGTTAGATCGAAAAACCGATGGGTGCTCACTGACTGCGCAAGGCCAGATACTTTATGACTACGCACTTAAAATATTGAACCTCGCGGATGATTGTAAAAACAACATTTCCCACTCCAAAAATAGCCAGCTGAATATACGTATTGGCATAATCGAATGTCTACCTCCCTATATTGTCAGTTCACTGATCGATTTAGGTCATGATTTGGGCTGGAATATCGATATTTCGATTGGGAACACCATAAGCTTGCTTAATGCCTTCGACCAAAACGAATTTGATGCGGTAATAATCGGTGCAGGTTTTTCAAACACGCAACATGCACGCTCCATATTACTCTCCAGCGAACTGGTTATTATTACAGAGAAAAATTACCCCACCATTAAAGACATCTCCAGTCTGGATGGCGAAGTTTTTTTACTCAGCAGCAAAAAATGTGCAACCACTACCCGTAATTATAATGTTCTTTTTAATGAAGGGCATATCACGCCTAAGCGGGTGGTAGAATGTGGTTCCTATCCCGTACTGTTCTCCAGCATCGCTGCCGGCAAAGGCGTGTCGTTAGTTTTACGTTGTTCTATCAGCGGCGAGGTACAAAATAAGATAAAAATTCATGAACTCAGTGGCCAGTTCAATGACTTCAAAATAGAGCTTGTTTATCGTACAGATTCACCTTATCTGGATAGCACTAAATTCAGAGGCATAATGACCTCACTTTTTCAGGATCCCCGGCTGCACAATATCGGTTATTAAGGCATTCGTAGCCAACACGTACACTCCCCATGTTAGTGAAATTCCCTCATCTCAAATACAAATGGGAGAGCATACATCTGCCGTATGCCCTCCCATCCAATAAGCCTGCTCTCCCCCGTTCGTCGTATTCTGACGACAAGATGATCAATACTCCGTTATCCGTTATGAAGGTTTACGCAGAGCCACTAAGGCTTTCGCTCTGCACTTCTCCAGTATTAATTTCATCACGGGCACTTCAAAGTACTTATATAAAAAAGAGGCAAATGAGACGGATAAAACCAACGCGACGGCGATAAGCGCAATTCCCTCCGGTAAGCTAAACTTTCTTCCTGCCGTAAGATTCAAAAAATAAAAGAGCACTAAGAAATGAACCATATAGAAGGAATAGGATATTTCTCCTAGCCACACCGATGTTTTACTGTTTAACAGAGTGTTTCGGTATTTTAAATCATCACCCGCAATCGAAACGATTAATAAACACACCGGGATGATGAAAACCACGCTCATACTGAACTGGTAAGGGATATACATGGAACCGATGTAAGTTGCTGCAAGCAGGGTAAACGACGCCGTTTTCGTCAGCACGAGCATTCGTCCGTTCATCAGCAGCCGGGCTGCAAACATACCGGCAAGGAATTCAAATATGCGTGATGGGGGAAAAATATACGAAACCCAAAAGTGTTGCTGCGAGATCGGAAACGCCCCCATCATCTTGTCCGGCTCAACCCAGATGTAAATATATGTTTGAACCAATAAGGATGCCGCCGTTACTATTATTAATCCGGCTAAATCGAATTTTTCAGGTATTGTCTTCATTACCCTGAAAAGAAAGGGGAAAGAAAGATAAAACATCGCTTCTATACAAAGAGACCAACTGGGTCTGTTACCGACGAAAAAATAGTGAACATCATCAACCCAGGTATTCAATAACAGAAGGTTTGATGACCAAAGTTTATATTGATAGATACTCATGGCACCAATAATGAATGCTATAGCCCAGGTCAGACAATGTGTAGGGTAAATCTTTGCAAAACGTCGCAGGTAAAAATCTCCCACGGTGTCATTATCTCTCGCAGACCACACCATAATGAATCCACTGAGTATGAAGAAATATGAAACGCCGAGCCAGCCCGCTTTACCCACAATAACGGTGAAAATGTGCTGTATGGTTGGATCTGAAAAGGGAGCGAGATCGCTGGGTAGCGATGAATGAAATAAAAAAACTAATAAAGCCGCCCAGAATCTGCTTCCGGTAAGCGATGGAAGTTTGATCTGCGGGGGTAATTTCCCGGTTGTTATTGGCTGACTCCCCGCCATTTCAATGGCGTCAGCATGAATAGCATCAATACTTATTTCTCTGTTTATTGCAGGATTCATGGTGTTCCCCCTGAGGATAGTATTTTATACCGGAAGATTTATTCAGTAGCATAGCGACAATGTTACACAGCAAAAATAAATAGCGGCAAAGCAACTTAAGCAGAGCCTGACCGGTTACCAATAATTAACCGTTGCGTTGCCGGTCAGGAAATAAAGTATTTTCAGAGCAGAACGTTCTGATGAAAGTTTTAACTAGTGGATATCGACGGTCACGTATCCGGATTTACGTTTTTCAATATAACCAAATCCTTGTTCGCCAAAATGCATACCACCGACAAGAACGCTGTCCGAGCTCACGCTTTCAAGTATGCGGGAACGTGTCTCTGCCGCCATTTGAGGATCATAGTCAAAGGCAATGGCAACATCCGGTTTTAGCAGTTGAATATGAGGAAAATGAACAATATCACCCCAAATCAACAGGCTATCTCTGTTACCCTCAATCCGGTAACCTGTATGACCCGGCGTGTGACCTTTCAGCGGGATCGCAAAAACACCAGGAAATACCTCGCCTTTATCGATGAGACGAAGATTTTTCTGATACTTTTTGAATATACTTCGCGCCAGCAGGAAATTGCCTTTTACGCGGTCACTGACAGCAGCGAAATTTTCATCATCTTGCAGATAATTAAATTCATCGCTGTTTATGATCAATTCGGCATTAGCAAATACAGCCTCACCCTCTGCGTTTAACAATCCGCCAATATGATCAGGATGGGCATGTGTGAGTAATACCGCGTCAATATTGCCAGGTTGTATCCCCAGCAGATCCAGATTAGCAACCAGTTTGCCGCCCCAGCCCTTAACGCCTCCTGCCCCGCTATCGATAAGAATATTTTTACCCTTCTGGCGGACTAAAAAAGTATTAATATGCACCGCATTGAGTTCACTGACTTGTGCACTGCGCTGAATTTCCTTGCACTCGTCCTCATCCACATTTGAAAGCATTCCGAAGTCGACATGCAGATATCCATCACTTACCGCAGTAACCGATATATCGCCGAGATCTCTTGTTGGAAAATTAACATTCATAATCCGTTCCTTAGTTCTTTGCATAAATATTACCCGCTTCAAAAGAGAAACAGCGAATTCTCGCTATGACTCCTGTCTTCTCCTTAATTAATAAATCAACCTGATGCATGAATTCATCCAACACCGACAGGGTTCGGAAAACTTCCTGGCGTAGTCTTGCTTCGAAATAGACCGGTGTGCCAAAACCTATCTCTGCGGTGAGGTAGCTGATGTGAATATTATTTTCTTTCGCTTTCAGGATCTCTATGGCGAGACGGGCTAAAGCCGTTGAAAATTCCGCAAAGGCCTCTGCATCTAACCGGTGGCTTGCAGCGGTATAGAGAGTAATACTGGGCATCTTCGACTCCTTCGAATGGATATTTACGCCGCCAGGTTATTTTATACGGCTCTGACAGACACTAATCGCATGCTTTTTATGACATCGGGATTTACCACCGTGCCAATGTCCGAAGCCCCCCGGCGGAGTTGGTCAATTAACTCGATGCCACTGGTTACTTTCCCAAAAGCAGTGTAATTCTGGTCTAAAAAACCTGCCCTCGCGGAGGTGATGAAAAACTGATGACGGGCGCTGTGCGGATGCCGTGATCTGGCCATGCCGACGGTACCGCGTTCAAAAGGCAATCGGTTAAACTCTGCGGCCAGCGCCGGTAATTTCGTGTAATCCAGCCCTGTATCTTTTATCGGGTCACCCGTTTGTGCCATAAAGCCTTCTATGACCCGGTTAAACGGCATGCCATCATAAAATTTGGCCTGTACCAGCGATTTTATGCGTTCAACATGCCCGGGGGCCAAATCGGGAAATAAGCGGATGCTCACGGTTCCACTCTCCAGTTGCATCTCGATAATATCTCTCTGAGCCATTACCCCTTTGAAGGCAGCCGGAAGCATTGCAACACCCGCGCACAAGCCCAGGCTTCCACCAATAAATAACCGACGATTCATAGAATTTACTCCGTTCGCGCATCAGACTTTTCATCGTCTGCCATGCCAGATTTGCTCATTAACAGCGCCCGTACGTCCTTACAGGCGCTGACTGCCTGCGCTGATTGTTAATGCGTATTCTTGTTATCAATGAACGAGATGATTTCATCAGTGAGCGCTTCGGGTTGCTCATAATTCGGTAAATGGGCGGCGCCGGGTAGGGTATGCAATTGGGCATTGCGCTTGTCGGCCAGACGTTGCGCGTAGTCCGGAGGCGTAAGTTGATCCTCACTTCCTCTGACCACCACAGCCCTTACCCCCGGAATATTCATATCGGTCAGATCGGTGTCGGCGATGGCATAAGAGCAACCCGCGAAGGCTTCAACCGAAGTGCGGCGCAACATCTGTTTCATACCCTCCGCGTAGGGCGAGTCGATAAATTTCGGTGTGACCCATTTGCTCAGAATCCCCATTTCGAGATGCTCAACACCGTGGTGAAATACATCTTCAGCCCGGGCGCGCCAGAGCGAAGGCGGAGCGGCATTCACCAGTGCAGTATCAACAATGATCATTCCCTGAACTCGTTTGGGGATCTTGAACCCAATCCATTGCGCAATTGTTCCGCCGATTGAGACCCCGGCAACATAAAACTCATTGATGTGAAGATGGTCCAGCGCCGCCACGACATCGTCGGCCAAATCTGACATTGAAAACTGCAGAGAATCGACTGCGCTTAATCCATGCCCACGGATGTCCAGGCGAATAACACGATAACGCTCACTCAGACGCGGCATTTGCAAATCCCAAAGGTGCAAATCCGTCCCCAAAGAATGAAGAAGTACCAATGTCGTTGCATTTTCAGAACCCTGCACATCGACGTGCTGAGTTAATTTAAGTGGCCGGATAAACATTTAATACTCCATATTCTTTATGCTTCTGGTTCGTCGGCTCTCCGTCACGCATTACCTGATCCGACGTCTCGTCCTGCTTATAGAACCATGAATTCTGCTACGCCATAGTCGCAACGTATTCATAACGACATGCTGATATTATTTTTTCAGTTTCATACAAATAAATTTTTTCGTTATGAGGGTCAGCCTTAAATACGTTGTTAACGCTGTTATTATTAGAACAATTCTTATCGTCGCTCTAATGGATAATTTCGATATCACTATCGAAATTGTAGATACGGGGCAGATCTTAATAGGGGAAAACGTGGCGAAGGAACAGACTGACCGGGGAAATGCTGCGCAGCAGGAATTGCAGGCAATAATTTTTCTGCACGTTGTTCGGTATGCCGCTGATAATAAAAAGCCCGCACAAGAGAACGGGCCTTTTATACATCAGTGTTTGATGAAATTACACATGGGCGATTTTCTTCGCATCCAGCGCTTTATGAATAGCCGCTTCCAGTTCGTTGATTTCAAACTTCGCCACGTAACCGTCTGCGCCCACTTTACGCACGTGATCTTCGTTGGCGCTGCCGGATAATGAAGAGTGAATGATCACCGGAATATTTTTCAGGAACTCATCACGCTTGATATTGAGCGTCAGCGTAAAGCCATCCATTTCCGGCATTTCCAGATCAGTTAAGACAAAGGAGATTTTATCGGAAATGGGCAGCCCCTGGGCTTTGCATTCTTCGGCCATTTTGCGGATTTTATTCCAGGCTTCCAGACCGGTGACATGCATCTGCGCCGGAATCTCCATCATGTTCAGGCCTTTTTCCAGCATCTGACGGGCAACTTTAGAGTCTTCGGCGACAATCGCCACCGTACCCGGCTTGAGTTTAAACGCGCTGGTTTTCTTCTTATCCATGTTGATATTGCTGTTGGGAATAATGTCATGGAGAATTTGTTCGACGTCGAGCACCAGCGCCAGACGGTTACTGGATTTATCGCTGTCCAGACGCGCAATACTGGTGATGTTGCGGCTCTTCACACCGGCTTCGGCGGCCAGCACCTGACTCCATTCAAGACGCACAATGTCGTCTACGGATTCCACCGCAAACGCCTGGGTGCTGCGCGCATATTCGGTGACCAGCAAAATGTTCAGGCCGGTTTTTGGTACGCATCCCACCACGGCAGGCAGGTCGATGACCGGAATAATTTCGCCACGGATGTTCGCCATGCCCATCATCGGCGAGACCATTCCGGCGGCTTTGGTCAGCGTTGGCATCGGCACGATTTCGCGCAATTTAAAAACGTTGATACCAAAAAGTTCAGATTGCTCATCATCCGGAGAGGTCCCCAGACGGAACAGCAAAAGCTCAAACCGGTTTGATGAAGTGAGATTGGTTCTCTCATCAATTTCTTTCTGAAAATTATCCATACTTTCCCCATGCCTGTTGTTATTCGTTTTTGACTATGTTTGTGCTGTACGTCATTCGGAAAATAAGGAATTCCATTCTCTTTTTTCTCAGAGGGACATTCTTTATATCGGCCGCTCAGGAGGAATTCTTTATAGCGGGGAGAAAATTGAAGGGAAAGCACCCGGTATCACGGAAATACCGGGCAAAAAGGGTCAGCCGCCGATTTTTACCAGCGTCCGTCCCTGAATTTTATTGTTCAGGAAATCGGCTGCGACAGCCGGAGCTTGTTCCAGGGTAATTTCCGTCGCGGCCTGCTGATAAAAATCATCCGGCAGTGTATTCAGTAAACGCTCCCAGACGGCAGCACGGCGTTCAGCGGGAACCGAAACCGAATCCACCCCCTGCAAACGGACGTTGCGCAGAATAAACGGCATCACGGTCGTCGGCAGGTTGAAGCCCCCGGCCAGACCGCAGGCCGCCACGCAACCGCCGTAGTTGGTTTGCGCCAGCAGTTTAGCCAGCACTTTGTCACCGACGGTATCGACCGCACCGGCCCAGACTTGTTTTTCCAGCGGACGGGTCTCTGCAAAATCATCGCGGGAGAGAATTTCGCTGGCACCCAGTTTACGCAGATAGTCATGCGTAGATTCACGGCCCGTCACCGCAGCCACGGTATAACCGAGTGTATGCAACAAGGCCACCGCCGTACTACCCACGCCGCCGCTGGCACCCGTCACGACCACGGTGCCGCTTTCGGGTGTCACGCCTGCCTCTTCCAGCGCCATGACGCACAGCATGGCAGTGAAACCGGCGGTGCCGATAATCATGGCATTGCGCGCAGCCAGACCTTCCGGCAGCGCGACCAGCCAGTCACCTTTGACGCATGCCTGCTCCGCCAGACCGCCCCAGTGCGTTTCGCCGACGCCCCAGCCGGTGAGAATGACGGATTGCCCGACGGAGAAACGCGGGTCGTTGCTGCGGCTGACATGGCCCGCAAAATCAATGCCCGGCACCATCGGAAACTGACGAATGATTTTGCCTTTCCCGGTGATGGCCAGGGCATCTTTGTAATTCAGCCCTGACCAGCTGATATCAACCAGTACGTCGCCTGCCGCCATGTCCGGCAGCGCAATCTCTTTCACTTCGGCCAGCGTGGCCTTGTCTTGTTGTTCCAGAACCAATGCTTTCATTTTTTTCCCTTTATGATTTCAGGAGATTAAAGTTTTTGTCATGAGGTATGCGATGACTCACGTAATGATTGCAGGTGCTATTTTTTGAATTTATGGCCGACGAGTTTATGAATGAACAGGTGACTGCAGCGTATGACGGAAATACGCCCAGAACTGATCCAGCGGTTCGGCCGAGCGGTACAGTTTTGCGCGCATCACCGCGCCTTCCCAGCCAGACCAGAAAATCTGCGCCAGTTGCGCAGGCGGCATGTCTGATGCGATATCTCCGGCCTGCCGGGCTTCTTCCAGACAGGTGGCAACCCGGCCTTCCCATTCGCCCAAAATCGATTTGAGTTTCTGCGAAAAATCTTCCGGCAACAGCGGGGATTCCTGCAATAAATTGCCGACCAGACAGCCGCGTCTGAACTCAAACTTTGCCATTCCCTCACCGGCATGGGTCACAAACGCACCGATGCGTTGCAGCGGTGACAACTCAGCCCTGAGCAGAAACTTGTCGAGTTTGTGGGCGAAAAATGAGCCGTAAGCCGTCAGAACGGCCATGCCGAAATCCTGCTTACTTTTGAAATAGTGATAAAACGATCCTTTCGGCACCGCGATGTTTTTAATCACCGCGTCGATGCCTGCTGACAGGTAGCCCGTTTCGGTGATCACTTCAAGCCCCGAACGGATCAGCGCTTCACGCGTATCATCAAACTCGCGTGCCGTTCTCGGCGGACGCCCGCGGCGCGGTTTGACTGGCACGTCAGGTTCAGTAGAAAGCTCAGCACTCATCATTTAGACCGATCGTTTTTTAATTGCAGAAAGCCTACGCCCAATTTTTTAGGCGGGCAAGTCCGTGAGTGTTTTTACAGGGTAAAAAGTCCCGGACCTAAAAAACCTGCAAAGCAAAAAGCCCGCCCGGAGTTACCGGAGCGGGCCTGTGATACAGCATGAGTATGTTGTAACTATTTTTCGTTCACTGTCTCGCGGCGGGTTTCCTGCACGCTATAACGGTTGGTTTTGAACGGAATATTCAGGCGCTCACGCAACGTCGTTGCCTGCGAGGGATGCCAGTAGCCACGGGCTTCCAGCACCGGTAACACCAGCCGGGTAATGTCGTCCAGCGCTTCGGTCAGTACCGGTCCGCTGATGATAAATCCGCTGGCACCGCCCTCTTCCACCCAGCGGATCAACTGGTCGGCGACCTGCTCAGGCGTGCCGAAGAATTCGCCGCGCGGCAGCGTGGTCTGATACGCCACTTCACGCAGCGTCAGGTTTTCCTCCCGCGCCAGCTTCTTGATGCTGTCGGTGGTGGAGCGGAAAGTGTTTTGGCCTAAATCGCCCAGTTCAGGGAACGGGCCGTCCGGCGGATACTGGCTGAAATCATGGTGATCGAAGAATCGCCCGAGATAGGCCAGCGCATCGTCAAGTGACAACAGCGACAGAAGATACTGATATTTGGCCTCGGCTTCCTCTTCGGTTTTGCCGACAATCGGGCTGATGCCAGGGAAAATCCCCACCGGATGGCGGCCATTTTTGCTGACCTGTGCCTGTAATTTTGCCGAATATTCCTGTGCTTCTTCCAGCGTCCGGGCGTTAGTGAAAACGGCATCGGCAGATTTACCCGCCAGCGCGATACCGGCATCCGACGCGCCAGCCTGGAAAATCACCGGCTGCCCTTGCGGTGAACGCTGGATATTCAGCGGCCCTTCGACCGAGAAAAACTGTCCCTGATGATTCAGTTTATGCAGCTTCGCCGCGTCGAAGAACACACCACTTTCGCGGTCACGCACAAACGCGCCGTCTTCCCACGAATCCCACAGTCCCTGCACCACGCTGATGTATTCTTCGGCAATCTGATAGCGCAGCGCATGTTCAGGATGGTCTTTGCCGAAGTTTTTCGCCGAACCGGCCAGCGGCGAAGTCACCACGTTCCAGCCCGCCCGTCCCTGACTGATGTTATCTATTGACGCCAGCTGACGTGCGACGGTAAAGGGATCGCTGTACGAAGTTGAAATAGTGCCTGCCAGCCCGATGCTGTGGGTGGCCGAAGCCAGCGCAGACAGCAACGCGACAGGTTCGAAACGGTTGAGGAAATGCGGCAGTGATTTTTCGTTGATGTGTAATCCGTCGGCCACAAACAGGAAATCAAAACCAGCCGCTTCGGCGCGCAAGGCTAAATCACGGAAATAGGGGAAATTGACACTGGCATCCGCAGGCGCTTTTTCGTGACGCCACGAATTCATGTGGCCGCCCGCACCGTGCAACATCAGACCCAGCTTGATACTTTTTGAATGGCTCATGAAATCTCCTTAAAGCTGGCCAGCCAGCAATTCGATGGACTTCAGCCGCACACCGGCTTCAGTCAGTGGAGTGTGAATAACAAATTCGTTCACGCACAGGCGGCGCTGAATATCGCGCAGTTGCTCGTGGATATCGCCCGGCGTGCCGTGCAGCACGCTGATTTGCTGCTGTTCGATCTGGTATTGCGTCGCACCAGACTGCCGCACAAAGGCTTCAGCCTGTTCGCGGGAACCGACCGTAACGTGCCGGTCGCCCAGCGTGACGCGAAAATTATGCTGGCCGGTCACCAGTTCAGCGGCCTGCTCGCGGGTTTGTGCCGCCAGGGCCGCCAGACTGACCAGCGCCTGCCCTTGTCCGGCGGAATATTCGTGGAAGGCCAGCACCGATTCGGTCATCACTTGCGCTGAAGCATTGATAAAACCGGCGAAGACAAAGTTCCAGCCCAGTGACGCGGCCAGACGCGCGCTTTCTTTGCTGGCACCGAGTAAAAATCGCTGCGGTGCCACCGGCGGACGCGGCAACGCACGGGCTTCTGTGCCCGCCAGATGGTCATCCAGATGTGTGAGATAATGTGTCAGTTGCTGTAACTGCGCCGGGAAACCAGGCGATGATTCGGCCGGTGCGTGGGCACGCAGCGCTTTGGTTGACAGGGGTAAACCACCGGGCGCTTTGCCGATGCCGATATCCACGCGATCCGGCGCCAGTGATGACAACAGATGGAAATTCTCTGCCACTTTATACGGGCTGTAATGTTGCAGCATCACACCGCCGGAGCCGATCCGCAGCCGGGAAGTGCGCGCCAGCAGCCAGGCGATCAACACTTCCGGCGAGCTACCGGCCAGCTTTTCAGTATCGTGATGTTCTGACACCCATAAACGGTGATAGCCCAGTTTTTCTGCTGCCAGCGCAAAAGTCAGCGTGGCGTCTAGCGCCTGCGCAGCGGTCTGCCCGTCATTAATCGGGCTTTGATCTAATAAACTCAGTCGGTAATTCACCTGCGCATCCCTTTTTATCCGTTGTGATAAAAAGAGTTCCACGAAATAAGTTCAAAGCTAAATAATAAAAACACGTTTCTATAGTCAGTATTTTGCTATGCAGGCCACTGTGCAAAACGACTATAAATTATAGCGACTGAGTATTTAGTGATTGGCTTCTGTCTGACTAGCATGAAATGAAGCGCTACATTTGGGTAACAATCATTTTCAGACAATAAGGTTATTTCGCCATGAGCATTTCACTTGCCGAAGAAACAAATAGCATTGCCCCCCGACATGAGACAGGACTGGAAGAACAACTCATCGCTTATCGCCGTGAATTACACCAGCATCCTGAATTATCCAATCAGGAATTTGTGACCACGCAAAAGATTACCCAATGGCTGAATGCTGCCGGGATCCGCATTTTATCGCTCGGGCTGAAAACCGGTGTGGTGGCTGAAATTGGCCCGGAACACGGCCCGGTTGTTGCCCTGCGCGGTGACATCGATGCCCTGCCGATTGAAGAAGCCTCCGGTGTGCCGTTCAGTTCGCAACAACCCGGCGTGATGCACGCCTGCGGCCACGATTTTCATACCTCTGTTATTCTCGGCGCGGCCCATCTGCTTAAAGCAAGGGAAGACCAGCTACCGGGCCGCGTACGGTTGTTTTTCCAGCCTGCTGAAGAACGGTTTGGCGGTGCGTCGCAACTGATTAAAGCCGGTGCACTGGAAAACGTTGATGCGATTTTCGGCCTGCATAATGCGCCAGAACTGCCGGTCGGCACCTTTGAGACAAAAGGCGGCGCATTTTATGCCAATGTAGACCGCTTCCAGATAACCGTGACCGGCAAAGGCGCGCACGCCGCACATCCGGAAGAAGGTACCGACAGCATTGTCACCGCCAGCCACATTGTGACCGCGCTGCAAACGGTAGTCAGCCGCAACGTCAGCGCTCAGGAGGCGGCAGTGGTCAGCGTCACCCGTATTGAAGGCGGCAACACCTGGAACGTATTACCCCAAACCGTGGAACTGGAAGGCACGGTGCGCACCTACAGCAACGGGATCCGCGAGCAAATCCCTCAGCGGATACGCAAGGTGATCACCGGGGTGGCAGATGCGCTGGGGGCGAAGGCTGAACTGCACTGGTTTGGCGGGCCGCCAGCGGTGGTGAATACACCGCGCTGGGCAGACTTTGCCTTACAGGCCGCTGCGGAATTTGGCTATAACGCGCAAGTAGCGCAGGCACAAATGGGGGGCGAGGATTTTGCATTTTATCTGCATCATGTGCCGGGTGCGTTTGTCAGCATCGGCTCTGCCAGCGATTTCGGCTTGCATCATCCGCAATTTAATCCTGATGAGTCGGCTATTTACCCGGCGGCGAATTATTTCCAGCAACTGGCAGAAAAAGCGCTGAGTGAATTAACCGGAAAATAACCTTTTCATACCTGACTTTATTTCCTCACGCCCGGATATTCCGGGCATTTTTCGTGCAAAATTTCCGGCGCAATGTATTTCCACTTTATCTCTTTGATTATTTAATTTTGTTGTTTTACATCCCTGTAACACTCGGGAATAGTGAAAGCGTCACCTCACGGTCATCACCACTTAAAATAAGAATGCAGGGTAAAAATAATAATGATGAAACATAGCGTAACCATCACAGCCACCGCCATCGCGGCAATATTAAGTTTTTCATCAGCGGCATACGCCGCGCCAGGTATTGATCTGATTGCCAATGAAACGCCGGTGAATACACCGAAAAGCCCGGAAGCCGTGGCAAAAATCCCGGCCAACTTTAAGTTTGTCGAACCGGGTACGCTGACCGTGGCGCTGGCTGTGCTCGGCAGCGCCCCACCCTTCGGGCTGTACGCCCGTGACAATAAAACCGTGATCGGCAGCGAGGCGGATATCGCCCGTCTGGTCGCCGACGGTTTAGGTCTGAAGCTCAAAGTGGTTCCGGCTTCGTGGGAAGACTGGCCGCTGGGCGTGACGTCGGGGAAATACGACGCGGCCATCTACAACATTACCGTCACCAAAGACCGCAAAACTAAATTTGATTTCGCCACCTACCGCGAAGATACCCTCGGTTTCTATGTGAAAAGTGACAGCAAAATCACCTCGATAAAATCCGCACCCGATATCGCCGGTAAACGCATTATTGTCGGCTCCGGCACCAATCAGGAAGCCGTGTTGCTGGCGTGGGACAAAGAAAACCAGGCTAAAGGATTACCGGCGCTGAAACCGCAATATGTCACCGATGACGCTGCCGCGACGCTGGCTATCCAGTCCGGTCGTGCCGATGCCACGTTCGGCCCGAACGTCACCGGCGCGTATAAAGCGTTGCTGACCGGCAAAACCAAACTGGTCGGCACGGTGCCGGGCGGCTGGCCGAAAACCGCCAATATCGCGGTGACGCTGAAAAAAGGGAATGGTCTGGTGGATGCCGTGCAGGCGTCGCTGAACAGCGCCATTGCCAGCGGAGCGTATATCAAAGTGCTGGACCGCTGGGGCGAAAGCGTCGAGAAAATCGATCACTCTGAAATTAACCCGCCGGGGCTGGGCGACTGATCAGGAGCAGAAACGATGAGCGAAGATATTTTCATTCAGACCGTGCCGGAAGACCCGCTGATTGCGCCGGTCATCGAAGGATTATTCGGTGAATACCGCGACCGTTACGGCGATTTCTTCTCGAGCCAGCCGCCGGAAGATGACAGCGTGTTTTCCGCGCCCGATGGCACCTTCATTGTTCTGCTGAGAAACGGCGCGCCCATTGCAATGGGCGCGTACAAACGCTACGACGAGCAGACTGCCGAACTCAAACGCATCTGGACTCACCGCGCGCTGCGCCGTCAGGGACTGGCACAAAAAATCCTGCATGAACTGGAACGTCGTGCAGCCGCGTACGGTTACCGGCGGGTATTTCTCACCACCGGATTCCGCCAGCCCGAAGCGGTCGGATTGTATTTGTCCCGCGGTTATCAGCCGCAATTCGACACCCGCCTCGATCCGGAGGTCTATTCCCGGCCACCGTATGACGGGCGCCTGCCGTTTACCAAAACGCTGAAGGCGGACGTGCCGGTCACGTCATCTGCAACGTAACAGAAAGAGAAAATGATGAGCGAAAATGCCCCTTCATCTGTGAATCATCCGCCGCTGAAAGTGGTGCCAGCGCGCTATCCGTGGCGTCTTGCCGGTGCGGTTTTTTCGGCGTTTATTCTGCTGGGCATCATCCAGTCGATTGCCACGAATTCCCGCTGGGAATGGGGCGTATTTCGTCAGTGGTTTTTTGATCCGGTGATCCTGTCCGGGCTTGGCAAAACCCTGTTGCTCACGCTGCTGGGCACCCTTTTTGGGGTGATTTTCGGCACGGCACTGGCCCTCGCCCGCCTGTCGAAATCCTATTTACTGAACGCACTGGCCTGGGGGTATATCTGGCTGTTCCGTTCCCTGCCGTTGTTGCTGGTGCTGATCATTCTCTACAACTTTTCCTATCTCTACGACAACCTTTCGCTCGGCATTCCGTTCACCACGATTTCCTTTTTCAGCACCCCGACGGTGGATTTGCTGGATCAGTTTTCCGTCGCCGTGCTCGGTCTGTCGCTGGTGCAGTCGGCCTATACCGCCGAGATCATTCGCGGCGGGATTTTAGGGGTAGAACACGGCCAGCATGAAGCTGCGGCCGCGCTGGGATTACCGGCCTACCGCCGGACCTTCCGCATCATTTTGCCGCAGGCGTTACGTTCAATTCTGCCAACCGGTTTTAACGAAGTGATCAGCCTGGCGAAAGGCACATCGATTGTTTACGTCCTGTCGATGCCGGAACTGTTTTACACCGTGCAGGTGATTTACAACCGCACACAGCAGGTGATCCCGCTGCTGATGGTCGCCACCATCTGGTATCTGCTGATCACCACCGTGCTGTCGGTTTTGCAGTATTACGTCGAACGCTATTTCTCCCGCGGCACCGTGCGTCAGGTCGCGCCGACACCCTTGCAGCGCCTGCGTCAGTGGCGCGTCGCCCGTTCTTAATAAAGGGAAAGCACTATGTCAGAAGCCTTTGATTTATTCGTTAACCGCCCGCAGGAAGCGCCTGTTGAGCAGCTGTTTCCACGCAAACCTCAGGCTGCTACCGTCGGGCGCATCGAAATCAATAATTTGAGCAAATACTACGGCGCGCACAAAGCGCTGGATAACGTGAGTCTGCGCATCGAACCGGGCACCGTGACCGTGATCCTCGGCCCGTCCGGCTCGGGGAAATCGACCCTGCTGCGCACGATTAACCATCTTGAGCGCGTCGACGAAGGTTTTATTCAGATTGACGGCGATTACATCGGCTACCGCCGCAAAGGCGATACGCTGTATGAACTGAAAGAGCGCGCCATCCTCAAACAGCGCACACATGTCGGTTACGTTTTTCAGAATTTCAATTTATTCCCGCACATGACGGTGCTGGATAACATCATCGAAGCGCCGGTGGTTCACGGTCTGCTGAGCCGCAAAAACGCCATCGCCCGTGCCTATGAACTGCTCGACACGGTCGGTCTGCGCGAAAAAGCGCACGCATGGCCGCGTCATTTGTCCGGCGGACAGCAGCAGCGCATCGCCATCGCCCGTGCGCTGGCGCTGAATCCTAAAGTCATGCTGTTTGATGAACCGACGTCCGCCCTCGATCCCGAACTGGTTGGCGAAGTGCTGGATGTGATTAAGAAGCTGGCGCAGTCGGGCGTCACGCTGGTGGTCGTCACCCATGAAATCGGCTTCGCGCGCCAGGTGGCGGATCAGGTGGTGTTTATGGTGGATGGTCGCGTGGTTGAAAGCGGCGCTGCCGCACAGGTGCTGGAACGGCCGGTTCATGCCAGAACCCAGGCTTTCCTGGAGAAGGTGCTTTAAGACTGGCAAATTTAGTATTTCTTAAGACCGGGAATATTTCGGTTTCTTACCCGCAGTGCTCATTTGACGCGCTGCGCCGAAACCGCCCGGGAGGGAGAAGTGCTTTTCCCTCCCGGATCTCCCTTCGCTTTTTCAACCAGCGCTCCGCTCGCTGGCTATGTTTCAGGTATCACCGCGACAGGCTGGAACCTTTCATTCAGCAAGCTTTCTGAATCGCCCGCAACCCACAATCCGTATTTTCCCCGTTTACCAAACGCCATTTTGGAATACACTTCATTCCTAAATTTCATACTCCGTTTTGTGGCGCAGATCACATCTTAATTGTATGATGAATACATTATTCAACTGGGTGATACACCATGAGCACCGCAATCTCTCTGGTATTCCAATATGTTCGGGCGTTTATTCTGATTTATCTCTGTTTATTCGCCGGGAATGCGATTTCATCTCTTTTACCGCTCACCATTCCCGGCAGCATCATCGGCATGCTGATCCTGTTTGGTTTGCTTTCAACCCAAATTCTGCCGTTCAAATGGGTCAAACCGGGCTGTAATGTTCTGATTCGCTATATGGCGTTACTGTTCGTCCCTATCGGCGTCGGGGTCATGAATTATTACGAGCAACTGCGCACGCAGTTCGGGCCGCTGGTGGTGTCGTGTCTGGTCAGTACCCTGATTGTATTGCTGGTTGTCGCCTACTGTTCCCACTATATCCATGGCGAACGCGGTGCGGTGACGGATAAAGCGGAGGATAAAAATGATTGATATATTGTGGTCGCTGCCGCTGACGCTGGTGGTGTTTTTCGCCACCCGTAAGCTCGCTATTAAACTTAAAATGCCGCTGCTCAACCCGCTGCTGATGTCGATGGTGGTGATCATTCCGCTGTTGCTGGTCACCCATATCCCTTACGCGCGCTATTTCGCGGGCAGCAAGATCCTCAATGATCTGCTGCAACCCGCCGTCGTGGCGCTGGCGTTTCCCTTGTACGAACAACTGCATCAGATCCGCGCCCGCTGGAAATCCATCATCAGTATCTGCTTTATCGGCAGCGTGGTGGCGATGGTGAGCGGCACCGCGATTGCATTATGGATGGGAGCAACGCCGCAAATTGCCGCATCGGTATTACCGAAATCCGTCACCACGCCGATTGCCATGGCCACCGCGCAGTCGATCAATGGTATTCCGGCCATCAGCGCCGTGTGCGTGATTTTCGTCGGCATCCTCGGCGCGGTCTTTGGTCATACGATTTTGAATGTTCTGAAGATCACCACCAAAGCCTCACGCGGGCTGGCGATGGGTACCGCATCACACGCACTGGGTACCGCCCGCTGCGCAGAAATGGATTATCAGGAAGGCGCATTCAGTTCACTGGCGCTGGTGATCTGCGGCATCATCACCTCCCTGCTCGCCCCGTTCCTGTTCCCCGTCCTTCTCGCCCTCTTCGGTCATTAACCCATAACGGGCACAGATTCCTCTAACGGGTTCGGATTGTATCAAGGCGGCAACTGAGCGAATCCCCGGGAGCTTACAATAAGTAAGTGACTGGGGTGAACGAAGGCAGCCAACGCAGAGACAATTTGAAGCAGGACGAGGAAAAAGTGTATGTCACTTAAACCTTAGAAAAAGTGACATACAAAGCTGAAAGTACCCGGTTTAAGTACAGTCAGAAAAGAATCTGCCGGTCTGCCGTAAAAGCAGACAGGCAGCGATAACGAAGAGATGGAGCCTGGCGCGTAAGCTTACGCGCCGGAGAGTATTACGAATTCATCTGGAACAGTGACATACCCTGCATGGCGCTGTAGGTCTTATAGGATGCCTGAAGCGCAACCTGCTGCAAGGTGTAGGTCGAAATTGCTGAGGTCCATTCGGTATCGACCAGATTACTGAGTTTGGTCGAGTTCGATACATCACGGTTGTCGCCCAGTGTATCGAGATTATCCAGTTCGGACATCTGCGTACCCAACTCTGAACGCACGGAAAGCACGTTGTTGAGTGAGTTACTCAGGCCACGGTTGGCTTTATCGATGGCATCGGTGTATTGCGTATCCGTGGTGTTATCCGCCGATGGCGTTCTCAGCGCAGTCAGCGCACCGTCGATGGTTTTGAATAAATCTGATTCGCTCGGAGAACCGTCCGGTTCGGCTTTCGCATCACCGGTTAAGGCATTAAAAATCTGGTTACCGGTATGGTTGATGGTCATGGTACGACTGGTATCAACCTGCTGAGTAATAGACGTCGTGCCCCCGGAATAGGTTACCGCACCCGTTGTGGCGTCCTGCGTATAAGGCGGAGTATCACTTTTGTAACCGGCGAAGATGAAGCGGCCGTTACCGTCGGTGCTGTTCGCCAGGTTCACCAGTTGCGATTTCAGGCTGTCCAGTTTAGTCGCCAGAGAAGAACGGTCGTCATCGCTTAAAGAACCGTCACCGGCCTGAACGATCAACGTCTGTGCATCCTGAATGGTCGAGGTCACGCTGCTTAAAATCGACTCTTCCTGACTCATACTCTGGTTAGCAAAGGTACGGGCCACGGAAAACTGGCTGTTCTCCGATTGCGCCTGCCGTACCAGCACCGCCTGCGACGCCGCCAGCGGGTCATCCGAAGGCTTGCTCACTTTGCTGCCGGTCGACAACTGTAAACCGGTCGCCTGGAAGCGGTTCTGACCATCCAGTACCGCATTCATGTTTTGGTTGTAAATCATATTGGTACTAAGACGCATGGCATCAGTTCCTTATCAGTTCTGGGATCAGCGAATGTTGATGATCGCGTCGAATATCGTCGAAGCCGTCTGCACGACCTGCGCGTTCGCCAGATAATATTGCTGGTAACGTTGCAGATCGCCGTATTCTTCATCGAGGTTAACCCCGGAGATAGACTGCTGTTGAGCGGTGAGCTGCGTGACGATATTCGCCTGTGAGGTGCTGGTGGTGGTCAGCGTGGAAACCTGGTTACCCACGTTACTTACCATGCTGGCGTATGCGCCCGACAGGGTGGATTTACCTTCCACCAGTTTCGCGGTTTGCAGATTCAGCAGTTTCTGCGCGTTGGTGTTGTCACTCACGCCGCTGTCTGCCGCACCCGCTGCGGCGATCAATGAAGAATCACTGATAGCCAGATTCATGCTGCCCGCAACATTGCTGACCGTTTTGATGGTGATGCTGTCATTGGTATTCGGCGTGCCGGTGACGGAAACCGACAAGCCATCGAAATTCATCGTCGGATCACCATTGCTGTCGGTGCCCGCCGTCGGGGTGATTTTTGCCCCGTCGGAAACGCGGGTTACATCCCAGCTGGTGCCGTTGTAAGCCATGGTGTAATCGCTGGCTTTCACCGCTGCCGTGTCGGTATATGCCACGCTCAGTTGTGCGCTGCCAGTATTTTTGGTGTTGCTGACCGTGGTAGCACCGGTGAAGGAGAAGAAGTCCGTCCCCGCGTCACCGTTGAGGTCAAAACCGGCTTTGTTGGTGGTATTGAAGCTGTCAGACAGCGCCAGCGCCAGTTGCCCGAGCTGGTTAATGGCCGGTTCCAGGTTGTCTTTACGGAAAGCCAGCGTGCCGCCGAGCGAACCGGTGGTCAGACGGCTTTCCTGAATTTCAGAAACCGAACCGTCCGGTTGGGTCATGCCGACCGTCAGTTTGGAAGGATCGGCACTGGACGGCATCGCAACCACCGTTTTGGCGTTGCCGCCGCTCACCAGCGGCGTGCCGTTGGCGAATGAAATATTATAAGTATCGCCGTCCTGCTGGGTCACGACCACGCCGGTGACGTTGTTCAGCTGACTGACCAGTTGATCACGCTGATCGAGCAAGGCGTTAGGTTCCTGTCCGGTGCTGCCACGCGTCGCGGTGATCTGACTGTTCAGTTTGGCAATCTGCGACGCATAGGTGTTGATCTGGTCAACATTCTGCGTGACTTGCTGGTTAACGGCGGTATTCATGTCGTTCAGGTATTTGGCTGAACTGTTGAACTGCGCGGTTAAACCCTGTGCCTCACCCAGCACTGCCTGACGAGCCGCACTGTCGCTGGCATTGCTGGTCAGCGTTTGCAGGCCTTTAAAGAAGGTCGACATGGTGGCATCGATACCTGTGGAACTGTCGCCGAGCAGGTCATCGATAGAGCTGGCCTGATCAAGCTGCGTTGACAGCGCGCTGCCGGTTGCGCTGGCACCCAGAAGCTGCTTCACCACGAAAGAGTTGTACTCACGATTCACACCGGTCACCGTCACACCGTTGCCGATATAACCGGCAGGAGTAGAGATGCCATTACTTTGCGTAATAATGGCGGTCTGGCGGTTATAACCGGCCACACTCACGTTAGCGATGTTGTTCCCGGTGGTACTGAGCGCCGCCTGCGCTGCGTTCAGTCCGCTCATTGCGGTATTAATTAAGCTACTGGACATGAGTGACCTTTTGGCTGCCGGTGACTTTTTACCACCGTGTAATTAAGGAAGCTGAGCCGGGGGGTTCCCCTTTTCCCATTCTGATCGTGTTATCGGCCTGCACCGCTAAAACTTGAGAAAAAAAACGAGGATTTGCGGGTCTAGAAGATATCTTTTAAATCATGGCTATAGGCTTTCACCGCCTGCTCGCCCGCGCCTTTGATTTTCTGGATCACACTCACCAGTTTGTCGGCATAATTCGGGTCGGTCGCGTAACCTGCACGTTGCAAGGCATGCGCGGCTTGTTCAGGAGTACTGGCCGAGGCAACCTGCGCATAACGCGGGTTGTTGGTGAGCAATTTGATGTAGTCGCTGATGGCTTCCACATAGGAGCCGTACACGCGGAAACTGGCCTGCACTTTTTTCGCCACGCCGCTGGTATATTCCGTGGTGGTGATTTGGGTGGTCGGACCGTCCCAGCTGCTGCCCGCTTTGATACCGAAAAGGTTGAAGCTGCGTTTGCCGTCGGCAGTCGGGATCTCGCGCTGCCCCCAGCCAGATTCCAGCGCGGCCTGCGCCATGATCAGCTGATGCGAAATCCCGCTGTCTTTACTGGCGACCTGTGCCGGAATGGTGAGGCTGGAAACGAACTGTCCGCTGTCGGCTGGCAACGGTGCGCCGCCGGTGGTGCGGTCCGGCGCAGTCGGAATGACTTTGCGCAGATACTGTTCCATCGCCTGCAACGGCATGGTTTTCAGCACTTCGCCGTCCAGCGCCATCGGCACCGTTCCCGCCAGTTCTGACGGTTGCTTGCTGCCACCGGTCAGTTGTTCGACCATCATGTCGGCCATGCCCAGCCCTTTGTCGGACATGTCCTGAGCAATTTGCTGATCGTACATCGATGTATAAAGTTTGGTGGATTCGTTATCCAGAATCCCCCCTTGCGGCAGTGCCTGACGCATGCTTTTCAGCATCATCTGCACGAACACCCCTTCAAACTGCTTCGCGACTTCTTTGATGTGCGCCTGAGGATCCTGCGCCACATCCCGCTTCAGTTTGTTAAGGGATTGCGTGTCATACGCCGCCCCTGACATCGACATCAGATCGCTCATCAGATAATTTCCAAATCAGCACGCAGGCATCCGGCTGTTTTCATCGCCTGCAGAATGGACATCAGATCGATAGGCGTCGCGCCTAACGCGTTCAGGGTACGGACAACGTTGTTCAGGCTGGCACTGGAACGCACCTGCTGAATCGACCCGCCGGACTGGCGTACGGAAATATTGGTGTTCGGCGTCACTACCGTCTGACCGCCGCCAAATGGCGTATTCGGCTGGCTGACATCGTTCTGGCGATCGACCACCACAGACAGATTGCCCTGTGCAACCGCACAGTTATCCAGGGTTACATCGCGGTTCATGACCACCGAACCGGTACGGGAGTTGATGATGACTTTCGCATCCATCGGCCCGACGTTCACTTCGATATTTTGGATCTGCGCCAGAATGCGCACCTGAGAGGTGTTGCCACGCGGCACCACCACCTGAATATTGCGGGAATCCAGCGCTGACGCCACCCCCATTCCCTGACGGTTGATGGCGTCACTGACCTGCTGCGCCAGGTTGAAATCTTCGTCGTTAAGTTGCAGGCTGATCACGCCTTCGGTGCCGAACGTACTCGGCAATTCGCGTTCAATGGTTGCCCCGCCGGTAATACGCCCACCTGAAACCTGGTTAACTGTCACGCTGCTGCCACCGGAGGAAGCGCCTGCACCGCCGACCAGCACGTTACCCTGCGCCAGTGCGTAAACCTGATTATCCACCCCTTTCATCGGGGTCATCAGCAAGGTGCCGCCGCGAATACTTTTGGCATTACCCATGGATGAAACCACCACATCGATGGCCTGACCGGCACGCGAAAACGGCGGCATTTTGGCGGTGACCATCACCGCCGCCACGTTTTTCAACTGCATGTTGGTGCCTGCCGGTACCGTGATACCGAGCTGGGACAACATGTTAGTCAGCGTCTGGGTGGTAAAAGGTGTTTGTGTGGTCTGGTCACCGGTACCGTCAAGGCCCACCACCAAACCGTAGCCGATCAGGGCGTTATCACGCACACCCTGTACCGTCGTCAGATCACGAATACGGTCGGCGGATGCGGGCAGTACCACCAGGGCGGACATCGCCAGACAGAGAATACCGGAAAGGAGTTTTCGCATGATTGCCTCGTTATAACGGCGATAAGTTTAAGAAGAACCGCTGCAACCAGCCCATGTTCTGCGCTTCATTGATGTAGCCATTCCCGACGTACTCGATGCGTGCATCTGCCACCTGCGTGGAGATAACGGCGTTCGAACCGCTGATGGTGCGCGGGTTGACCACACCGGAGAACCGGATAAATTCAGTTCCCTGATTAATTTCGATTTGTTTCTCTCCGACAACTTTCAGGTTGCCGTTTGCCAGCACTTCCCCAACCGTCACGGTCAGGGTGCCGCTGAAGGTGTTATTGGCCGCTGCGCCGCCTTTACCGGCAAAGGTGTTGGCACCGGTCATATCGAGGTCGGCACGGGCATTACCGAACAGACCTTCCAGATAACGTGGCGCTGTCGCTGCGCCAAAGCTGGTCGCGCCGTTGCGGCTGGCGTTCGCTGAGGAGCTTTTGCTTGCACTGACATTTTCCTGCAAGACAATGGTCAGCGTGTCGCCGACATTGCGTGGACGGCGGTCTTCAAACAGAGGCTGATAACCGTAGTTCATCGGCTGAACTGACTGGAAAATCGAACCGTTAGGAACCGGCGGTGCCGCAGGCGCAGGGGTCGCTGTGGTTGCTCCGGGTACCAGCGGGGTATGCGGCATATACGCGCAGCCATTCGCCAGTAACGTGATTAACAGCGGCAGCACCAGCTTGCCTGGTCGGTCTTTAGAAGAAGTCATTACCGACGTGTTTTTTTTGGTCACCACAGTTATCGCCTTTAAAAAATCGACCTGGTAGGGATCTGAACCGGTTCAGGACAGAAGCATTTCCGCCCCTGCCCTCTTGTTTTCAATCAACCGCCAAACATTACAGCTGGGAAAGTTTCTGTAGCATTTCGTCCGAGGTGGACACGGCTTTACTGTTAATTTCGTAAGCACGCTGGGTCTGGATCATGTTGACCAGTTCTTCCGCCACGTTGACGTTAGAGGTTTCCACATAACCCTGATACAGCAGACCCGCGCCGTTCAGACCGGGGGTGCTTTCGGTTGGTGCGCCGGAGCTTTGGGTTTCCTGGTACAGGTTTTCACCGAGTGATTCCAGGCCGCTGTTGTTGATGAAGGTGCTCAGCGTCAGTTGCCCCACCTGCTGTGCCGCCGTCTGACCTTGCGTGGTCACACTCACGATACCGTCACGCCCGACCGTCATGCTCAGCGCATTCGCCGGAACGGTGATCGCAGGAATAACCTGATAACCACTGGAGGTCACCAGCTGACCGTTCTGGTCAACCTGGAAAGACCCGTCACGGGTATAGGCCGTCGTGCCGTCCGGCAACTGAACCTGGAAGAAACCTTCCCCTTTGACGGCAATGTCTTTGCTGTTGCTGGTCTGCGACAGGTTGCCCTGCGAGAACAAACGCTCAGTAGAAACAGGACGCACACCGGTACCAATCTGTAAACCGGATGGCAGGTTGGTTTGCTCAGAAGACTGCGCACCAGGCTGACGGACTGTCTGGTAAAGCAGGTCTTCAAATACCGCACGCTGGCGTTTAAAACCGTTGGTGCTGACGTTCGCCAGGTTATTGGCGATTACATCCATATTGGTCTGCTGGGCATCCAGACCGGTTTTCGCAATATACAGCGATGGGATCATGTCATTACTCCTCTGCCATCATCAGCTCATTGACAGCAGATTGTTGGCACTCTGTTCATTTTCATCGACGCTGTGGATGACTTTCATTTGCATCTCAAAGCGGCGGGCGTTGGCAATCATGTCAACCATGGTCGACACCGGATCCGCGTTACTGCCTTCAAGTGTTCCCGGCATCACGTGAATGGTCGGGTCAGCCTGTAAAGCGGCACCCCGCGCCAGCGCCGTGGCCGGGGTCGGACGGAACATGCCGTCGTCGCCACGGGTCACTTCGCTGTTTGCGGCTTTCACCAGCTTGAGCTTACCGAGCTGTCCCATGGTGTTCGGGTCAGCGCCAGCTTCGAGCACGGCGATAGTGCCGTCCGCAGAAATCGTCAGCTGTGAGTTCGGCGGAACCTCGATCGGGCCGTTATCCCCCATTACCGGATGACCTTGTACGGTCAGCTGGTTAGTCGGTGACACCTGCATGTCGCCGTTACGGGTATAAGCTTCAGTGCCATCAGGCATCTGCACCGCAAGGAAACCGTCCTGCTGTAAAGCCACATCCAGCGGACGGCCGGTGTAGTTAAGTTTGCCTTGCGTCATGTCTGCGCCCGGCGTGGACGCCGTGACCAGCGTACGGGTCGGCAGGCTTTGACCTTCCACCGGCACCGCGCGCATGGCTAAAAGTTGCGAGCGAAAGCCGGGTGTATTGGCGTTAGCAAGGTTGCTTGACGTGACCGACTGCTGAACCAGTGTCTGGCTCGCTGCGCCGCTCGCGGTGTAGATAGCGTGATCCATAGTGCTGCCCTGTTCTCAAAGTAAAAAAGAGCGTCTTAACGCAGGTTAACCAGCGTGTTCAGGATGGAGTCCTGAGTTTTGATGGTTTGCGCGTTCGACTGATAGTTACGCTGAGCAACGATCATATTCACCAGTTCAGCACTCAGATCGACGTTGGAAGATTCCAGCGCACCACTGGTCATGCTGGCAAAACCACCCGCGCCTGCAACGCCGTTAACGGCCTGACCGGAAGACGACGTTGCCGTCCACACGTTGTTCCCTTCAGATTGCAGGCCTTCCGGGTTAGAGAAGGAGCTCAGGACAATCTGTCCCAGCAGCTGCGTTTTCTGGTTGGAGTAAGTGCCGGTGATGGTGCCGTCATCATTGATGGTGTAGCCGGTCATCTGACCCGCGGCGTAACCGTCCTGCGTCAGGGAACCGATGCTGTCGCTGCCGGTGCTCTGCTGGATACTGCCGGTGAAGTTCAGGCCAACAGACTGCGGCGTCACGGTGCCGTTGGTGGAGGTATTCATCACGATCGGCAGGGAACCGTCAGCATTGACAGTGCCGTCAGCCTGGGTTGCGCTGGCGAGTGCGCCGCTGGTATCAAATTGCAGCGTACCCATTTTGGTGGCGGCAGAACCGGCCACACTGCTGTCGAGTGAGTACAAATCCCAGGTATTGGACGCGGTTTTCACGAAGTACACGTTGTTATCGTGCGCGTTACCTTGAGAGTCATAGGTGGTGATGCTGTTGACGTAGTTGTACGTGGTGTCGTCGTTAGCATTGAATGTCTTCGCTGCCGGAATAGCCGTGTCGGTAGAGTTCAGGTTAGCGACCATGGTGGCTGCGGTAGTGGCTTTCGCACTCATCATGGTGGTCGGGACGCTCAGCGCGGTAGGCTGCGCACCGGCGGCGATGGTCGGCGGCGTACCCGTTGCCGGATAGCCTGTCACGCTCAGACCCTGTGAATTCACCAGATTGCGGTTAGCATCAAGGGAGAACTGGCCGTTACGCGAGTAATAAACCGTGCCGCTGCTGTCGGCCAGACGGAAGAAACCGTTGCCGCTCAGCGCCACGTCCAGGCCACGTGAAGTGTTGGTCGTGGTGCCATCGTTAAAGTTCTGCGTAACAGCCGCGACTTTAACGCCCATGCCTGCCTGAGAACCGGCAAACATATCGGCGAAAGAAGCGGTCGCTGTTTTGAACCCCACGGTGGCGGAGTTGGCGATGTTATTACCGATCACGTCCAGGTCGGTGGATGCCGCGCTCAGGCCGCTGACTGCTTGGGAAAAGCTCATGTTAGCTCCATTTTACTGTGTGTAGTTGCTGCATGAAGTTAAGGATTTCAGCTCTTCTTCCTGCGAAGGAAGTGAGCCAACGGCTTACAAAATCTGGCGAACTGAATCGACGGAAGCGGTTCCCCGCACCCCGAGATCCAGCGCTGTGGTGCCTGATGAACTGGTGGTGACACCATTGACCAGCGCATAGTTAAGCGGTGTCGCGACCATTTGCTGTCCGTTGTTCAGGGCATTGATGCTGAAGGTGTAGCCGCCATCCGGTGCTTTGGTGCCATCGTCCTGCGTACCATCCCAGGTATAACTGTGAACACCGGCGGTCTGGCCGCCCAGCGAGATGGTTTTCACCACTTTGCCGGTGGAATCGCTGACGGTGGCCGTGGTGGTATCGGACGCTGTTTCCAGCTCAAAACCGAATGGCGTGGTGCTGACGGTGCCGTCAGTGTCACTGCCGACCAGAATGGCGCTGCCGGAAACCATCACGCCATGACCAATCAGGGAGCTGGCCTGTACGGAAGAACCGCTGGTGATTTGCCCCGAAATGCTGCCGAGTGTGGTATTGAGTTTTTCAATCCCGCTCACGGTGCTGATCTGTGCCAGCTGACTGGTCAGCTGACTGTTATCCATCGGGTTGGTCGGATCCTGGTTTTTCAGCTGTGCGACTAACAGCGTCAGAAAACTGCTGGATAAATCATCGGCAGAACTGGCGCCCGTAGTGGACGAACCGCCGGAACTGGTGCCGGTGATCGTGGTGTTGTCTGTGGTGTCATTAATCGACGTGGTAATGGCCATGGTTCGCTCCGCTATTGCCCCAGAGTGAGGGTTTTCATCATCAACGACTTGGTGGTGTTAAGCACTTCGACGTTGGCCTGATAACTGCGGGAAGCGGAGATGGTGTTCACCATTTCGCTGACCACATCTACGTTTGGCATCTGCACATAGCCTTTTGCATCCGCCATCGGATTGCCCGGCTCATACACCATGCGCATGGGTGCCGGGTCATCAACGACCTGCGCCACTTTCACGCCGCCGGTTTCCTGACCCGGTGCCGCATCCACCTGGAAAACCACCTGCTTCGCTTTATACGGCTTACCATCCGGGCCGGTGACGCTGTCGGCGTTGGCCATGTTACTGGCGCTGACGTTCAGGCGCTGAGACTGCGCGGCCAGCGCAGAACCGGCGATATCAAAAATACCAAGCATTGACATGGGCTATTATCCTTGCAGCACCGACATCATCCCTTTGATTTGCCCGCCGAGAACGGTCAAATCGGTCTGATAGCGCACGCTGTTATCCGCAAAATTGGTACGTTCACGGTCCATATCGACCGTGTTGCCATCTGCCGATGGCTGGTCAGGGATCCGGTACATCAGATCCATATCAGCAGGCTGTACGTTGGACGCCGGGATATGGCGGTCAGACGTCAGAGACAAGGAGATGCCGCTGCCGCTCGCACGCCCCTGCTCCATCACCTTCTGCAACTGACTGGCAAAATCGATATCGCGCGCCTGATACCCGGGGGTGTCGGCGTTAGCGATATTGGCTGAAAGAATTTCTTGCCGCTGGGCGCGCAGGTTGAGCGCTTCCTGTTGGAACTGTAGTGCGGCGTTCAATTTGTCGAGCATGCGCCCTCCGCAAAGTGAGATTTTGGAGTCGACAGCATAAATGCGAGTGTCAACTGGCTATCGTCTGAATAAGCATGAAATCGGGCGCTATTTGTCCCTTTAGGAATTGCAAAGTGAGCGTAGACTTGTGGCCAGTAGTAGGTTGGCACAAAGGTAAAACGCGAATGAACATGCTGAAAATATGTCGTACAGGCATTACGCTGGGCTGCATCATGACCGGTGCGACGTCTGGTGCTGTGAGCTATGCGCAGTCTTTGCCAGTGCAAGTCAAAAGCGTGCCGGCCTCGTCCAATAGCGATACACTGCTGTCCTCGCAAATTCAGCAGTTCTTCCGCCAGCAATATGCTGAAAGCGGAATGCAGGTGACCGTGGTCGTGAACACCCCGGCGGCGCGTCAGCCCCAATGTTTATCACCACAATTTATGCTTTCACCGAACAGTCGCACCTGGGGCAATGTCTCCGTGGCGGTGAACTGTAACGGCAAGAAAAGTTACGTACAGACCAAAGTGCAGGTCAGCGGAACGTACTGGGTGGCGGCGAAGAACGTGCCAGCGGGCGCTCACCTGACACAAACCGATATGCAACAAAAAACCGGGCGACTGGATCTGCTGCCACCGAAAACCATTCTTGACAGTCAACAGGCGGTGAATGGCATCACGCTGCGAAACATCAGCATCGGCCAGCCGTTAACCTTATCCATGCTGCGCCGTCCGTGGATGGTGCATGCGGGGCAGGAAGTTCAGGTTCAGGCAACAGGCAGTGGGTTTAATGTATCGAGTGCCGGTAAGGCGATGAACAATGCTGCAGCGAATGAATCAGTGCGGATCAGAATGCCGTCAGGTGCAATTGTGAACGGAACAGTAGGCTCAGATGGGTCTGTGACAGTGACGATATAATCCTAAAGTGCAGCCGTTGTTCTGCAAAAAGCTGCAATAAAAGCTAAAGTTATTTCGCCACATGTCGATAACACACGTATCAGAGTCGTCCGCGACGGCATTTTTAAGGGTTTTCATGAGATGTTCAAAACCCTGATCCCCATACTGGAGAAGAAATTTATGGCTATCGATCGTACTCAAGGTGTTTCACCTTTAACCTCGATCCAGCAACGCGAACCGTCTGAAGCTTCAGTACAGAACACGCGTAAAGAAGGCACTGTTTCTGGCACCACCACCAGCGGTACGGCGGTGACCCTGAGTTCAGCACAGGCATCTCTGACTCAGTCAAGTGCGCAGGACATTAACACGGCACGTGTCGAAGAACTGAAACAAGCTATCCGCGACGGTAAACTGACGATGGATACCGGCAAAATCGCTGATGCTTTGTTACAGGACACGCAGGATTATCTCAAAGGTCTTTAAGCTGAAGACCTCAGTGTGAAGACAAAAAGTTGGAAGGTAATAAGGCCCGATGAAGAACTTTATCAAGACCATGACTACCTTGGTTGAAACGTTGCAAGCGCTGGATCAGGTGATTAATCACGAACAAACGATACTGTGCTCTGGCCGCGTAAATGGTGCAGCCTTGCAGCATATAACCGAGCAGAAAAGTTCATTGTTAGCCACGGTAGACTATCTTGATAAACAGCGTCGTCAGCATGACGAACGCCTCAGACAAACCGCACCCTACTCAGATCCACAAGGGCAGAGTCAGCCGGAAATCGCCGCGATGTGGCAAGATATTGTGCAAATGACCGCCAGGCTGAGTCAGATAAATCGTCACAACGGCATGTTACTGGGCAAACAAATCGCCTATAACACCGAGGCGCTGGCGATCCTTAACGCCAGTCAGACGCAGAAATTCTACGGACCGAACGGGCAGGAAACCGTATCGGGGCAAACCGTCAGGAAGATCTCCGTTTAACGCCAGACGAGGGGAACGGTTTCCCCTCCGTATTCGTATTTCCCCCGCGATTCACATCCCGACTTCTGCTGATACCTCTGTCAGATTAGCCAGTCTTCTGATTTATCCCGATTTTTTCCACCCGTCTGATGAGCAGAATGGCTTGCCTGTTGGGCTTTGCCCTGCCCCCGGTTCAGATAAGCTGTCAACGTGGTTTGCCTGGCTCCTCCCCCTGCGAAGGGGGAGGTTGGGAGGGGGTTTTAAGGGCTAACACCTGGTCAGTGCAAACTTCAACATATTGATTTTTATTTAATACCCCACCCCAACCCTCCCCTTCGCAGGGGAGGGAGCCGTTCTCAGTTACAGGTGATCCTGGTGTAGCGACCCGGCCAGATGAGTTCCGGTGATAGCTGAACATCCATACAGATAAAATGGGCAAACATTGAGAATGGGAGACGGCGTCCGGAAGGTTTTCAGGGATTACTAGAGCCGGTGGAGGGCTTACTTATAGTTCACGATCACTTCATTACTGATCACCCGCAGCGGCGTATTCATTGCGCCAGCGCCGGGGACAAAATAAACCAGTCTTAATGGTGAAGTGGCGGACTGGCCGTAAAACGATTTTGTCACCCCGCCTTCGGCGTCCAGATTGATGCAGTGATTCATGGTGTTGCAGAGTCTGACCTGTAAACCGGCGGGTCTTGCGCCGAGCACTTCATATTTCCAGCTTAGGGTTGTGATGGTTGCAGAACCTGAACTGCGCACGGGCGCGGATGCCGGCGGTGCTAACGCGCCCGACGACATCATCACGCCACGGTTTTGCAGCACCACGCCGCGCTGGGTATCAGACCATGAACCGGACGCGGCCAGCGCGGGCAGGCTCAGTGTGGTCAGCAACAACAGTGTGGCGCGGCGCATGTTATTCACCGCCGATGGTGGCGGTCATGCGGATCTGGCGGCTGTCGCTCATTTCCAGATTCGACATCACGACGATATTGGGCAGTGAACGGCGCAGGAAGCGTGACAACAGCGGACGCAGTGCGTGATTCACCAGCAGAACCGGTGGCGCACTGAGCATATCCTGACGTTGTAATGCCGCCTCGGACTGGGTCAGCAAACGTTCAGCCAGACCCGGTTCCAGACCACCGCCGCTTTGCAGCGCCTGTAACAGCAGACGTTCCAGGGAGGTATCCAGTCCGATAACCTGCACTTCACCGCTGCCCGGGAACCACTGCTGGGTAATCGCCCTGCCGAGCGCAACACGCACCACGGACGTCAGTTCGTTAGGATCCGGCTGGTTCGGGGCATATTCCGCCAGTGTTTCAACAATGGTGCGCATATCGCGGATCGAAACGCGTTCAGATAACAGGTTCTGCAACACTTTGTGCATATTGGTCAGGGAAATGATGCCCGGAATGAAATCTTCCGTCAGCTTCGGCATTTCTTTGGTGACACGTTCCATCAGTTCCTGCGTTTCCTGACGGCCAAACAGCTCTTTAGCGTGCATGCTGATCAGGTGATTCAGATGCGTTGCGACCACGGTACTGGCTTCCACCACGGTATAACCCTGAATTTGCGCCTGCTCACGCATAGCAGGTTCAATCCAGACCGCCGCCAGCCCGAATGCCGGATCAACCGTCGCTTCGCCTGGCAATTCGCCAATCGCGCTGCCCGGGTTGATCGCCATCCAGCGGCCCGGATGCGCCGCACCCGTGCCGATTTCCACGCCTTTCATCAGGATACGGTAGCCCGCTGGCGGCAGTTCGAGGTTATCGCGAATATGAATAACCGGCGGCAGATAGCCCATTTCCTGTGCGAATTTTTTACGGATACTGCGGATACGTCCCAGCAGCTCGCCGTTTTGGGCGAAGTCCACCATCGGGATCAGACGGTAGCCCACTTCCATACCCAGCGGGTCTTCAAGCTGAACGTCCTGCCAGCTGGCTTCTACCATTTGTTTACCGTTGTCTGCCACGGCCGGTGCGGCCGCTGCGGTGGCCGGTTTTTTCAGCTCCTGACCGCGAGTCCACCACGCCAGCGCCAGCAGCCCGGCGGTGAACATCAGGAAAACAAAGTTCGGCATGCCCGGCACCATACCGAGTAACCCCAGAACACCGGCACTCAGCATCATGACGCGCGGATTGCGGAACAACTGGGTGACCATCTGCTCGCCGACGTCTTCGTTGGTGCCGACGCGGGTGACGATAACACCGGCTGCAGTAGAGATAACCAGCGCCGGGATCTGCGCAACCAGACCGTCACCGATGGTCAGCAGCGTATAACTTTCAGCCGCATGGCCGAGATCCATACCGTGTTGCAACACACCCACCAGCAGGCCGCCGACGACGTTGATGATCATGATCATCAGACCGGCAACGGCGTCACCCCGCACGAATTTACTTGCACCGTCCATTGAACCGTAGAAGTCCGCTTCCTGCGTCACGTCGCTGCGGCGTTTTTTCGCTTCGTCTTCGCCAATCAGACCGGCGTTCAGATCCGCGTCAATCGCCATCTGTTTGCCGGGCATCCCGTCAAGCACAAAACGCGCGCCCACTTCGGCAATACGCCCGGCACCTTTGGTGATAACCATGAAGTTGATCAGCACCAGGATGATAAACACCACGATACCGATGGCGAAGTTGCCGCCGACCAGGAAGTGACCGAAGGCTTCAATCACCCGCCCCGCGGCCGCGCCGCCGGTATGCCCTTCCAGCAGGATCACACGGGTTGAGGCAACGTTCAGCGACAGGCGTAATAAGGTGGAAAACAGCAGAATGGTCGGGAATGCCGCGAAATCCAGCGTGCGCTGGGTAAACATTGCCACCAGCAACACCATGATGGATAACGCAATGTTAAAGGTGAACAGCAGGTCAAGGATGAACGGTGGTAACGGCAACACCATCATCGACAGGATGATCAGGATAAGAATTGGGCCTGCCAGTACCTGCCATTGTCCGGACTTAAAGTTGGCGGGTAAACGCAGTATCGCGGCCAGATTAGCCATGGGTATCACTCTCTCCTGCTGCAAAATCCAGACCTTCAGGGACTGGTAAATGTTGAGGTTTTTTCGGGATCAGCCCGCCTTCGCGCTTCCAGCGTTTCAGCTGATAAACCCAGGCCAGAACTTCAGCCACGGCGGCATACAGCGTCGCCGGAATTTGCTGACCAATGTCACTGTGCCGGTAAAGCGCACGCGCCAGAGGCGGCGCTTCCAGCATCGGAATTTTGTGCTCGACACCGAGTTCCCTGATGCGCAGCGCCACGTCTCCCGCGCCTTTCGCCAGTACTTTCGGTGCACTCATTTTGTTTTCACTGTATTGCAGCGCAACGGCGTAGTGCGTCGGGTTGGTCACGATAACGTCCGCTTTGGGCACATCGGCCATCATGCGGCGCCTGGCCATCGCACGTTGCTGCTGGCGGATACGCCCTTTAACGTGCGGGTCACCTTCCTGACTTTTATGTTCGTCGCGGATATCCTGCTTGCTCATGCGCAGCTTTTTCAGGTTGCTCCAGATTTGCCAGAACACGTCGAAACCCACCATCGGCGTTAATCCCAGTACCACCATCAGCCCGCAGAACACCACCATGTTCAGTGCTTCACCCAGCGCCGGAATGGTCGGTTGCGCCATGAGCCGCATCATGTCCGGCCATTTATGCCACAAATACAACCCGGCGACGGTGCCGACCAGCAAGGCTTTCAGAACGGCTTTCAGCAGTTCCGCCAGCACCTGACCGGAGAATAAACGTTTCAAACCGGCAATCGGATCCATACGGCTGAACTTGAACTCAAAGGATTTACCGCTGAACATCAGGCCGCCGAGTAACAGCGGCGCGGCGAGTGCGATCAAAATCAGGCCGCCGATCACCGGCAATAATGCCCAGACTGCGCGGCCCAGCAGCGTCGCCATCTGCTGCAAAACCTGCCGGTCATCGCTGACCATGCCGTGATCAAACTTAAGACCTTGCGAAATCATCACGCCAAGCTGCCGCGCCATAGATTCGCCCGACATCCACAGCAGCGTTAAGCCGCCTCCCAGCATCAGAATTGAGGTCAGTTCGCGCGAGCGCGGTATCTGCCCTTCCTCACGCGCTTTTTCAAGCCGGTGTGCGGTGGGGGCCTCACTTTTTTCGAGATCGCTTTCTTCAGCCACCGGCGGTTCCTGTCAGGGTTTACCCGGCATGTAAAACACGACGGGCACAATTTCATGCAAACTCCCAACGTCACTGGAGTTGTAGCAAGGCAGCAAGCGAGAGGATCCCGATGAGCTGATATGAGTCAGTGATTCGGGTGAACGAACGACGCTACAGATTCAATGACGCAGGGATAGCATGACAAAAGCGGCGAAGTCTTATTGGTGAATTAGAGAGGGAAAATGGCGGCTATTCAGCAGATGAATTTATTTGTAAAAATTTCAGATAAGAAAAACACCCCTCAGTGCGAGACGGAGAGGTGTTTATTGCTGACGTGCTGGCACATCAAAAACCTAATGAATCCAGCAGATCGTCTACCTGTTCTTGTGAGGCCACAACACCGACACCGTTGGAATCGAGTTGCGGGCCGTTCAGCAGGCTGTCATTTTCACGCTTCGCTTTAGCCTGTTGTTCAGGAATATTTTCCATCAGCACCATTAACAGCTGATTTTCGATTTCCTGTACCACGGTCATCATGCGTTTAATGACCTGACCGGTCAGATCCTGGAAGTCCTGTGCCATCATGATTTCCATCAACTGAGCATTGGTAAAACTGGTGTGCTCAGGGATTTCTTTCAGGTAGCTGCGGGTGTCCGTGACCAGCTCGCGGGCATCCGATAATTCAATCGGATTTTCAAACCATTCATCCCAACGCTTATCAAGTTTCTTCGCGGCAGATTCAAGTTTGTTCTGACGAGGCTGCGCAGCCTCAACACAGTTCAGGGCGCGTTCAGCCGCCTGAGCCGTCATGGTGACAACATAATCAAGACGATCGCGGGCATCCGGAATTGCTTCGGCTGCCTGAGCAATGGCCTGATCCAGACCAAGTTCACGCATGCTGTCACGCAACATACGGGTCAGTTGCCCAATGCGGGCGATAATTTCGCCCGCGGTTGCTGCATCATTTGCAGGCATTGGTATCTCTGCCATATACGGACTCCTACATGCCCAGTTTTTCGAAGATTTTGCCCAGTTTTTCTTCCAGCGTGGCGGCGGTAAAGGGTTTAACCACATAACCACTGGCCCCGGCCTGTGCGGCGGCGACGATGTTTTCTTTCTTCGCTTCTGCGGTTACCATCAGCACCGGCAACTTGCCCAGCGCAGCGTCAGCACGGATGGTTTTCAGCAGATCCAGACCGTCCATGTTGGGCATGTTCCAGTCGGATACCACGAAGTCAAAACCCCCGGCGCGCAGTTTGTTCAGCGCATCAACACCGTCTTCTGCTTCTTCAACGTTGTTGAAGCCCAGCTCTTTCAGCAGGTTGCGCACGATACGACGCATGGTAGAGAAATCGTCTACTACCAGAAATCTCAGATTTGGATCGGCCATGTTTTATCTACTCCTAAGGTTTGCTACCCAGCACAAGGCTGAAAAATTAAATACGTAATGCCTGACCGGCTGATATTTGCGCCAGCATCCGCTGGCTGATTTGGCTGAGATCCACCACTTCGTTTACGCCACCGGTGGCGATAGCCTCACGGGGCATACCGAACACCACACAACTGGCTTCGTTTTGTGCAAGGGTGTAAGCCCCTGCCCGGTGCATCTCAAGCATGCCGGCGGCGCCGTCATTGCCCATTCCCGTCAGGATCACCCCAACGGCATTGCGTCCGGCAAACTGCGCCACCGAACGGAATAAAACGTCGACCGACGGACGATGGCGGTTCACCGCCGGACCGTCGTTCAACTTAACCTGGTAGTTGGCGCCACTGCGCGTGAGTTCCATATGTCTGTCACCCGGTGCGATATACGCATGGCCCGGCAAAACACGCTCTCCGTCTTCCGCTTCTTTCACCGTGATCTGACATAACTTGTTCAGACGGTCGGCGAAAGAACGGGTGAAACCCGGTGGCATATGCTGGGTAATCATCAGCGCCGGACAGGTCGGCGGCAGCGGTTGCAGCACGTGGCGGATAGCCTCTGTGCCGCCCGTTGATGAGCCGATGGCAATCAGTTTTTCACTGCTCAGCAGCGGCGTATGGCTGAGAATACGCGGCTGATCAATGTTGACGCTTTTGTTCAGACGCGCTTTTGAGGCCGTGCGGATTTTATCGGCAATCATCTCGCTGTAGGCCAGCATACCTTCACGGATACCCAGTTGCGGTTTGGTCACAAAGTCAATCGCGCCAAGCTCCAGTGCACGCAGGGTAATTTCCGAGCCTTTGCCGGTCAGTGAGGAGACCATCACCACCGGCATCGGACGCAGACGCATCAGCTTTTCGAGAAAATCCAGGCCGTCCATACGCGGCATTTCAACATCCAGCGTCAGCACGTCCGGGTTAAATTTCTTGATGAGATCACGCGCCACCAGCGGATCGGGGGCGGTCGCGACCATTTCCATATCCGGATGGCTGTTGATGATTTCAGTCATCAGCTGACGCATTAACGCCGAGTCATCGACGCTCAACACTCTGATTTTATTCATTACCTCTCCTTGGCGAGGCCATAGACAGTCTGACCGCGCAAATAAAATTCCCGGCTGATTTGGCTGAAGTTTTCGGAGTGTCCGGCAAACATCAGACCACCCGGTTTAAGTAACGGAACAAATCGGCGTAAAATTTTCTCCTGCGTTTCTTTATCGAAATAAATCATCACATTACGGCAGAAAATTGCATCAAACGGACCGTTCAGCTGCCACTGGTTCGCCAGCAGATTCAGTTGCTGGAAAGCCACCATCTGCGCCAGTTCGGGACGCACACGCACCAGGCCACTGTGCGGGCCTGTGCCTTTGAGGAAAAATTTCTGTAACTGCTGCGGGCTGAGCGTGCGCAGTTCTTCGAGGCGGTAAACCCCGGCGGTGGCTTTCTCAAGCACCTGCGTATCGATATCACTGGCCTGAATGCGGCAGCTTGCCATCCGCGGCCCCAGCGCTTCACTCAGCGTCATGGCGATGGAATAGGGTTCTTCGCCGGTCGAGGCCGCCGTGCTCCAGACGCTGTAACTGTTCGGACGCGAGCGGGCATGTTCTGCCAGGATCGGGAAGTGATGCGCTTCGCGGAAAAACGCCGTCAGGTTGGTGGTCAGCGCATTAATAAACGCCTGCCATTCCGGACTGTTGCTGTCGTTTTCCAGCAGCGCCATATAACTGGTGAAATCATTAAGCCCGAGTATCCGCAACCGCCGGACCAGGCGGTTGTAGACCATTTCGCGTTTGTGATCCGCCAGCACAATACCCGCGCGCTGATAGATAAGCTCACTTATCCGGCGGAAATGGGTATCGGACAGCGGTAAACGCTGGATCATCTGTGCCATGATCGAAGTGTTATCAGCACTCATTGGCGAGCCTGGTTGATTCATGGTGCAGCTCCATTAGAGGGACAGGTGGTGTAACGGGTACCCAATTCACTCTTCATCTGGTATCAGAATGTTTCCCAGTTATCTGCCGATACCGCGCCTGCGGTTGCCGGAAGTAATGCGGGTTGGGCCACCTGGCGGGATGTCAGGCCCTGAGCCTGTCCGCTGCGGCGTTGACCTGTGCCGTCAGTGGTGGCAAGGCGAAACACCGATACCGCACGGGTCAGATTTTCAGACTCGATTTCCAGCGCATGCGTGGAAGAAGCGGCCTGCTGAACCAGCGTGGCGTTTTGCTGTGTAACCTGATCCATTTGGGTCACGGCAATCGATACCTGTTCGATGCCACGACTTTGTTCGTCAGACGCCGAGGCGATTTCGCCCATGATGTCAGTTACGCGGGTGACAGCACGAACGATGTCATCCATGGTATTTCCGGCGGATTCAACCAGTTGGGAACCCTGACTGACGCGGCTGACAGATTCATCTATCAGTGCTTTGATTTCTTTCGCGGCCTGTGCGCTGCGTTGTGCCAGGGTTCGTACTTCACCGGCCACGACCGCAAATCCACGGCCCTGCTCACCGGCACGTGCCGCTTCAACCGCCGCGTTCAGTGCCAGAATGTTGGTCTGGAACGCAATGCCATCAATGACGCTGGTGATTGCGCTGATTTTCTTCGAGCTGCCTGCAATATCATTCATGGTTTTCACCACGTTGCCGGTCAGTTCACCGCCTTTTTCTGCGGTATTCGACGCATCGCGTGCCAGTTGCGTGGCCTGACGGGCATTCTCGGCATTCTGTTTCACGGTGGCGGTCAGTTGTTCCATGCTCGCTGCGGTTTCTTCCAGCGCCGACGCCTGCTGTTCAGTCCGTGAAGACAAATCAGTGTTGCCCGCCGCGATCCCTTTCAGGCCGGAGAACATGGTGTCAGCGCCGTGACGCACGGTGCGGACGGTGTCTGCCAGCGACGTTTGCATCTGCTGCAGGCTTTCCAGCATGACTTTAATTTCGTAGCGCCCTTCTGCAACGATGGGCGAAGAGATATCACCGGCCCCGATGCGGTCGAAATGTCCGCGCATAATGGTCAGCGGAGTAAACAGAATGCGGCGGGTCACCACCAGCGCCAGTACCGTCAGGGCAATCAGCAGAACCAGGGCGACGGAAGTGTTGATCATGACATTCTGGTAAGACGCCGCGGTTTGCGTTTGCGCTTCCCCGAAGCGGGCACTGACGTAGGCAGTGTAATCACCGACATCTTTCTGGAACTGATCCTGATACTTTTGCGCCGGACCGTTCAGAAAACCGTTCATGTCGCCGCTGGACAGCAGCTCAGTCAGCGTCTGCAACATATCGTGCAGTTGCTGATAACTCGCCTTGTTCACAGCAGTCAGTGCCACCGCTTTTTCTGTTCTGCGGGGCAGAGCCAGAAATGCAGCGTAAGCGTCTTCGGCCTTTTTCAGGCTGGCTTTGGCATCCGACATCAGCTGAGTGATGTTTTCCTGGGGCTGTTTCAGCGCCAGACGCGTTGCCGCGCGGTTAAGGGTATTACGGGTCTGCAACAGATAAGACCAGGACTGGCTGAGCGCATCACGCTGTTCAGCGGTGTTGGATATCTGCTCAAAATTCAATTTATCCGTGTGGGCGGCCTGCAGCGATAACCCGCTGTTAACCAGTTGCATAACAAAGAACACTATCAATAACAAAAACATGCAGGTGGACACACGGATGTGCTTAAACATGGATAACCTCATTAGGTGCCAGCCCAGACCGGCACCTTTATTCTTATACCCTTCATACTCGGGACTGCCTTTGCGTTAACGGCAAACCTGACTCTTTCGGGTCGCGATGTTATGTACGTGCTTAGAAGGTTTCCCAGTTTTCGGTTAAATCTGTTCCCTGCGCTCCACCCTTACCGGCTTTAGAACCAGAAAGGTTCGGAGTCAACAGAGACAGCCTCGCCGAAGATGCCGGATTCTGGCGCACGTTGTTATTTGCGGTCTGGCTCAGCGTAAACACGGCCACTGATTGCGTCAGCAGGCTCGCCTGCTCTTCCAGCGCCGCAGAAGCGGACGCGGATTCTTCAACCAGTGAGGCGTTCTGCTGCGTCACCCGATCCATTTCAGTGATGGCTTGTGCGACCTGCTCAATCCCGCGGCTTTGTTCATCCGATGCCGAGGTGATTTCGCCCATAATGTCAGTCACACGTGTGACGGCATTCACCATGTCGTGCATGGTTTCACCGGCACTTTCCGCCAGCACTGAACCGGTATTAATGCGGCTGACAGAATCATCAATCAGCCCTTTAATTTCTTTTGCTGCCTGCGCGCTGCGTTGCGCCAGGGTACGGACTTCACCGGCCACGACCGCAAATCCACGGCCCTGCTCACCGGCACGCGCCGCTTCAACGGCGGCGTTCAGCGCCAGAATGTTGGTCTGGAAAGCAATCCCGTCGATCACACCGGTAATGTCGGTGATCTTTTTCGAGCTGCTGGCGATGTCATTCATGGTATCGACCACGTTTGCTACCACTTTCCCGCCCTTCTGTGCGGTTTCGGACGCGCTCAGTGCCAGCTGGCTGGCCTGACGGGCGTTTTCGGCGTTCTGTTTCACGGTCGCGGTCAGCTGTTCCATACTGGCGGCGGTTTCTTCCAGCGCAGACGCCTGCTGTTCAGTACGTGAAGACAAATCACTGTTGCCTGCGGAGATCTCGCTCGCACCGCTGTAAATTGCATCAGCGCCATGACGTACACCAGAGACCGTGCGGATCAGTTCGTCCTGCATGTACTTGAGACTATCGGCAAGCTGGCCGATTTCATTACGGCTTTTCACGACTATTTCGTGCGTCAGATCACCGGTTGCAATTTTACGGATGGTATCGACGATATTTTTCAGCGGATGGATCAGGATGCGTTGCACGCCAGTCCAGGCCAGCAGGATGAAAATCGCCAGCACAATCAACACGGTACCCAGCATCCATATGGCATGCGTGAAGGAATTCTCGCTCACTTTCACCGCCTCGTTATACAAACGGTCGTTCTGATCGATATAGGTGACGAAAGCTTTTTCGAAGTTGTCCTGATACTGCTGAGTCGGTTGTTCGAAGAAGTCATTGATACGCCCCAGACCAATCAGCTCAATCAGTTCCGAAAGCGCGTCATGCAGCACCTGATATTGCTTTTTGGCGTCGGCGGCAAATTGCGGGTTCTGGCTGGCATCAGCGGGGATTTTTTGATAACTGGCAAAGTGCTGATCGGCGATTTGCAGATCTTTGGTGGCGGTATCAATCAGTTCTTTGACCGTTGCGCCGCTGCCCATCTGATTTGCGTCGAGCATGAAACGGATACCCGCACGGTTCAGGGTGTTGCGGGTTTGCAGCAGATAAATCCAGCTGGCGTTAAATTCTGCCTGTTGTAAACGGATTTGCTGAGACGTGGTGAAATTATCTTTGTCTGTCTTTAACGATTTAAAGAACAGGCCACCGGATACCAACTGTAAAGCACCGAAGACCACCAGTAAGATCACGATGCCCGTGACCACTTTCATACGGTTAAACATGTTGTTCCTTTTCAAATGAGAATTATCTGGAACAGTTATCGGCAGGAAGAACAGGAACTTTATGTGATGGGGGTCAAATTTTTTCGGGGGAAGTGATCAGGCAACGGTGGCGACAAAACTCTTTAAAACTGCGATGCGATGGGCATCCGGATTGACCAGAAGGTCGTGATGAATCATCAGCACCACGCCTTTAAGTAACTCTGTGGTGTTGTCGATCTGGGACAGGGATTTGAGTTTTTCGATATCATTACCGATCTCGCGCCCTTTCAGGGAAAGGCGCTTATTGGCCAGACCGGTCGCCAGTTCGGACGTCAGCAAGGTCACCAGGCGCAGGGCCGCTTCAGGGTTTGATGCCAGCTGATGAATATAATATTTGAGCAGTAACGGCACGAAATCAGGGGTTGCCCCCAATTCCGCACTCGCCATGTTCAGCAGATCAATCATGTGCGCAGGCACACGGGTTTCCACGGCTTTGCGTTGTATCTGCAACTGCTTTTTGATGGCAGGCACAGACTGAAAAGGGATCACCGCAACGCTGTCGCAGGTTTTACATACGCCCGCAATGATATTTTTCACCATACCGCTGCCGTCATCAAACGGCACATCGCGCAGCTGATAGCTGACAATGCGAAAAGCCTCACAGACACCACACATCGCCTTTTTCTCGTCCCCGACTTTATAAATAATCATATTCTTCCTTAATGATGAACGCTGATAAAAACACTGGTGGGCTCTGTAAAATACCACTTGATGTACCAGGGTACTCCGGCACTACTGACGGTGATGATGTGGACATCAATACTGCTGTCAAAATGGTAGGGGCGAACCTGATAATGATCTCCGGATGCCCTGCCGATTAAGGCAGCCACTTCAAAGGGCGAGATGTCACCCGTACTTAACAAATTCTTAAGCTGAATCCCGCGTCTTGCCTCAAATTCAATATTTCCATTCTTCAAACATTCGATCACCTTCCATTTGATCTCTCTGAAACTCATGAGCCCTCAATGTACGCCAGTTGTCGTACTTAATCAAATTATCATTTTGCATCACGACTATTTCCGTGAAGCCCCGTCCCGCAGGGCTATCACGCCATATTCAGTAAAAAGATGCGCAGGGAAAATGATTATTTTTCAGACAAATGGAAGACATTACGCAAAAACGCGCTGCACGATATGCAACGCGGATTTGTAAACTCAGGACGGCTCGCAAGACACCGTTTTACGCCGCCCCCTGCCGTTAAAAAGCAAATAACTGAGAAGTGCCAGTACCCATACGCCTGCCGCGCCATAGAGCAGAATGCCTGCAAAGCCATCAGTCAGTGCCTGCGCAATCTGTGCGCTTTGCAGGGGTTCAATGGCTGAGCCGCCTGCAATACGTTCTGCCAGCGAAGATAATTCCCCTGCTGCGGGCATGACTTTTTTCAGGCTCGCGGCAATTCCCGCCACCAGCAGGTTTCCCATGAGCGCAATGTTGATCGCCAGGGTAATCAGGCGCGCACTGATATCAATCCCCGACGCCATTCCCGCGCGGTTGGCCGCAACAGAGCCGGTCGTGGTATTGGTGACCGGTGTATTGGTCAGCCCCAGCGCAATGCCTGCCAGCAGCGCACCCGGCAATAGGCTAAGGTGATGAACGACGGCGATTTGCATCAGCATAAAACCTGCGCCTATTGTGAATAATCCCAGCGGGATCAGACGTGACGCGCCAAAACGTGTTGTCAGTTTTTCACCGAGCGGTGGCATCAGCAACGTGGGTAACGTATAAGCCAGCAGTGCCATACCGGTAGCGACACTGCCATAACCCAGCCCGCCCTGATAATACACCGGCAGATAAATCATCAGCGGCCAGAAGCTGAAATTCATCCCTACCGACCCCATCAGCGCACCAGAAAATGCCCGGACGCGGAAGACCGAAAAATCAAACATCGGGTGCGGATGGCGTTTTTCAATGCGGATGAACATCACCGCGCTGACGGCGGTAGCCAGCAGAACAGCGCCTGCTGTAACACTGCTCCAGCCCAGACTGCTGCCCTGAGTAATGAGGAACGTCGCGCCCAAGACCGTGACCGAAAGGGTAATCAATCCCCCCAGATCCAGTTTTTTAGCCTGTCCGTCACGGGATTCCACCACGTTTTTCAGCGCCAGAATCAGGGTCAGTACGGCGATAACAACGTGGATCAGAAACACCCATCGCCAGCTCAGCCAGGCGACCAGCGTGCCACCAATGATCGGGCCGAACCCTAACCCGAAACCAAACGTAATCCCCCATGCGGCAAACGCCTGACTGCGCGCTTTCCCTTGCGGAAACTGCGAGGAAAGGATCGCAATCAGGCAGGTCAGCATTGCGCCGCCGCTCAGTCCCTGAAGAAAACGTCCTGCGATAAGCCATTGTGCGCTACCGGCGAGACCGCACATCAGCGAGGTCAGCCCGAACGCTGTAATGCTGATGATAAAAACACGTTTCCGTCCATAGCGGTCTGCCAGCGTACCGGTCGCCATCAGTACCGTGGTGCAGGCGAGCGTGTAAGCGTTCATGATCCACTGAAGCTCGCGGAAACTGGCATGCAGTTCCTGTTCGAGTACCGGTGATAATACGGGGACGCTGGAAATTTCCAGCCCCGACATCAGGGCGGCCAGACAAACCGCCATCAGTGCGAGTGTGTTTTTCATGATTAAATCCTGCGGGGATAAGAGACGCATAGCATGGAAGATTGGCGTCAGAGTAGAAATCTGCCGGTATGCCATGTATCGTCAAGATCGTGCCAACCTGAGGGTTATCCTTTCATGCAAAAAGTTGATCTGCCGCTGATGTCTTCCTCCCGCCATCCCGCTGCGCCCAACCGGCGACTGGTGCTGCTGGCTTATGAATGTCTGTGTACCTTCGAGTTTGGCATCGCCGTCGAAGCCTTTGGCCGTGCCGATGAACTCACGGGCGAACCGCTGTACGAGTTAGCCGTCGCGTCGGTAGAAGAAGGGACTTTCGGCGCGCAAGGCGGCGTGCGGCTGGTGGTGGATGGCGGGCTGGAACTGCTGAAAGACGCCGGTACGATTGTGATCCCCGGCTGGCGAAGCATTCACGAACCGGCGTCTGAGCGGCTGATTGCTGCGCTGCAAAAAGCCCATCACAACGGGACAAGAATTGTGTCGATCTGCGCGGGAAGTTTCGTGTTGGCCGCTGCGGGTTTGCTGGACGGTAAACGCGCGACGGCGCACTGGAACAGCACCGATGTTCTGGCGCAAAAATTCCCTGACGTGCAGGTTGAGCACGGCATGATTTATGTCGATGAAGGCAGCATCATCACCTCTGCCGGTGGTGCGGCGGGCGTCGATTTGTGTCTGCATCTGATCCGCCGTGATTATGGTATCGAAGTCGCTAACCGTACAGCGCGCCGCATGGTGACGCCGCCGCTGCGCGAAGGGAATCAGGCTCAGTTGATCCAGCAACCGGTACCACGGCATCAGACAAAAACGCTGGCGCCCTTGCTCGATGACTTACGCGGCCATCTCAATACACCGCTGGTGATTGATCAGCTCGCCAGACAAGCCGGTATGAGCCGCCGCACCTTCCTGCGCCGCTTCCATGATGCTACCGGCACCACACCGGGAGAATGGATGCTGACCGTGCGGCTGGAAAAAGCCTGCGCCCTGCTGGAAAACGGCACACTGAGTATTGACCGCGTTGCCGAACAGGCCGGTTTCGGTTCGCCGGAAACTTTACGTCATCATTTCCGCCAGCGGCTGGGCATGTCGCCGACACAATGGCGCAAGGGGTTTGTTGAACGGGATTTGGTGGGATGAGTTTTGGGGGGCTGGCAGCAGTGGACTTCCGCCGCCCTGGTGACGCATTTCTAAGCTGCCTGTGCGGCAGTGAACGATAACTGGACTACATCCCCCCGTGCTGATTGTTTCTAAGCTGCCTATCCGGCAGTGAACCCCGCCGGATGCGGCGCTGCGTTTAAAGGCGATTTCTAAGCTGCCTGTCCGGCAGCTCAACGAATTACCTACATTTTCATTTAAAATCATATGGATGAGCAAGTTTCTTAGGAATAGTTCAAAGGTTTTTAACATTAAATTAATTCCTTTAACTTCATATAGTTAAAAATAGTTTTGGGGATGAATTATTGACTGTATTTTTCAGGAAAGGTATTCTAATTAAGAAGTGTGTTTATCCAGTAGCATGAGTTCAATTCTCATGAATACGCATTTTATTCCGGCTCTTCTAACAATACTAATCATTACAATTCCACGCGTCATAAGTGTTGTTTTGATGAATCTTGCTAATAAGGAAAAGCCTATGAATAAAATATTCCGTACTACCCTAATGATTGCTTCATGTTTCTGTGAAACCGTATGGGCTGGAATAGTAAGCGTGTTTGCAGGCGCCTTGGCTGTCCACTCCGAGCTAAGCTCGGTACTGGATAAACGCATTTGCATTTATGCTAATGCTCTTGTCTAAAGTATCAGGATGGGGGGTTCAAATCCCCCCAGCCCCACCAAACAAGTTGACTGTCACCTGCCATCAGGTGGGGAGCGAAGCCAGTTTTATTGTTTACATGGATCTTAGCTTCGTTGAACCGCAGGAAGTCGCCATCTTATTTGATGCTTTTAAAAAATCATCGACCGTGAAAATCCAAGGTAATTTCAAGGTTAGAGGCGGAGTTATTGAACAGGCAAACTTATCAAGCGTGACGGAATAATAGTTCTCTCATGTTCAATCTGAACCCGGCTACCGCGCCGGGTTTTTTGTGCCTGCAATCTGGCGTTTCACTACATTCGAACTACTCTCAGAACAGCTGACACAAGATCAGCAAGTCTGCTAAGGTGCTATGAGTGCCTATCTTCTGATAGCCCGCCGTTAACGCGGGCTCTTTTTTTACTAGTTTTGTGCTTTTGATAAGAAATATAATATGCTGACTGAAATAATTTTATCTTTCCTTGAGCAGGGGTCTTAATAATGATTTTATATAAATATGTTGATTTAGAAACTGCTAGAAAGATTCTCGCTAATCATACTGTCAAGTTTACAAATCCTTATGATTTCAATGATCCGTTTGAAGTAACAAGCGCATTTTTTGAATCAAATGAACGGAAATATTCAGATGAAGGGAACGCATTAAACCACCTAAAAATAAGCATGTGTTATGGAATCCTTTCCTTATCAAGATCCCCAACCAACCCTTTAATGTGGGCCCACTATGGGTGGGGAAAAAGAATGCACCATGAAAACGTAATTTTTTTAGGTCAGAATAATACTGCACACGGGGGGATGGTTATAGGCATCGATATTAATGAATCAGGATTGAATGATGAAGGCAGCAATATAATACCTGCTAAGTTTGGCAGTGTAATTTATACAACAACTAAACCTACGACTGCTTTCTCTGAATCTGAGAATCTCGAATTAATAGAAGGCATGAAATTCCATTATGATCCTCAATACCAAGAGGCTTTACAAAGAGCATTCCTATATAAATCATCGCACTGGTCATACGAGGAAGAGGTGAGAGTTGTTCGAAATATTCATCGAAACTGCAAGGGGGAATACAATGACCGGGGAATCCAGAAAATCAATAAAAATAGCATTAAAGAAATATACATTGGGAGTAGCCACTCATATAATAAAAATCACTCAAGAGCTTTATCCAACGAAATTAAATCAAGTTTGCCTGATTGTAAAGTCCTACAATGTAATACTAATGTTAAAACTTGGGACATCAATTTTGATGAAATCAAAAGTTAGCTTTTATAGTTAAGACTCAATACGTATATTCGGTATTGAGCCTTTTTCATTAAGTCTGCACGTCTTTGCATATACGCGTTATTTCAATGAGTTATGCTTTTTGTTCGGGCAATGCTCTGCACTAAGATGCACGTCAATGCAAATGCTATGCCCCATACATGCCCCGCTACTGCAGCTCATTGAGCTAATCACTAGTAAGCGGATTTAAACTTTTACCCTCATCAAGTCGCTAAAACGAGTCGTGTATGCAGGAGAAAGCATCTGGCGTTTCATTTCCCAGCTTTTTTGTACCCCTTGTCCAGCAAACCACACCCGCCCTTTCCCGCTGTGATTTATGCCATCGAGAACGGCCATGAGTTGCTCACTGTTAGAACGTGGCTTGTACTCGTCGAAAAGGCCAAGTTGGGCAACTCCCTGACTGTAGAAGTCACCCAGCATCACACCGCATTTTTGGAACCGGTGACCATCTTGCCAGATTGCATCCAGGCACTGCGTGGCAGCGGCTACTATATCGCGGCTGTCTTGAGTAGGTATCTGCAGTTTTGTACCTGCAGTTTTGCCGTAATAGACTTCATTCGTAGCGAACGGGCTGGTTTTGATGAATGCAGAGATGTGCCGGCAGTACTGATGCTCACCACGCAGCTTCTCTGCTGCCCGCACTGCATGGCTGCAGATAGCTTCACGCATCAGGTCATATTCGGACACGCGGTCACCAAATGAACGAGAGCAGACGATCTGCTGCTTGGTTGGGGCAAACTCCTCAAGCTCTAAGCAAGGCTCCCCACGCAGTTCTCTCAAAGTTCTCTCTAAAACTATGTTGAAATGTTTGCGGATCAGTGGCGTAGGCGTATCTGCAAGCTGGAGTGCGGTTTTAATTCCCATATCGTTTAGCTTTTTAGAAATTCTGCGTCCGATTCCCCAAACCTCCCCAACCTCGACAAGAGCCATCAGTTTTCTTTGACGAGCCAGTAACGATAAATCAACGACACCACCGGTCTTCGTCCATTTTTTTGCAGCATAGTTAGCCAGTTTGGCGAGTGTCTTAGTCGGTGCAATTCCAACGCCTACGGTCAAACCTGTCCACTGAAGAACCTTGGCCCTCACCTCACGCCCAAACTCTTCTAAATTCTGGCAATTACTAATCCCTTGCAGATTCATGAATGCTTCGTCTATTGAGTAGACTTCCACAGCTGGAGACATTTCTTCCAGAATGGTCATCACCCGTGAGCTCATGTCCGCATAAAGCGCGTAGTTACTGCTGAAGGTAACAATCTTATGCTTTTCGAAGATGTCACGCATCTTGAAGAATGGCTCCCCCATTCGGATGCCTAATTTTTTTGCTTCTATACTGCGGGCTATTACGCAACCATCATTGTTACTTAGAACGACGACAGGTCGTCCCCGTAAGTCAGGGCGAAACACCGTTTCGCAACTGGCATAGAAGCTGTTCACATCAGCCAGAGCAAACATTATTGAAACCCGTTAATACTGAAGGTGACGACGCCGAAGACTTCCAACTCATCACCGCCGTCATGTAAGACAATTGGGGGGAAATCGGGATTCATAGGCACAAGCTGGAAGACTGGATGCGTACAAAGCCGTTTGACTGTGTATTCTCCTGCCAATGAAGCGATGATTATGTCGCCGTGCTTTGCCTGCAGGCTACGGTCAACCACAAGCAATGATCCCTCATAGATGCCCGCATCCACCATGCTCATGCCCGTTGCCATTACAAAGTAAGTCGCGGCGGGGTGATTTACACAAAGCTCATTTAAATCGATACCTTTCTCAATATAATCCTGTGCTGGTGATGGGAAACCGGCCTGCACCTTGTCTTGGAAGAAAGGCAAAGAAAGCTTAATTGGGTCAGGGATTGAATAATAAATATTCATAAGTCGCACTCACATAATACTGTTCATGCATACAGTATAATCATAAAGGTTTTTGATTGTGAAGTAAGGAAACGGGTGAATGTTTTATGCCGCTGATCGACAAGGAAAGATAGTTATATGGCCGGTTCGCCATTGTCTGGGGGTTCAAATCCCCCCAGCTCCACCAATTTAGATAGGACAGTGAAGGGACAAACTCATATAAACCAGTAATTTATGAGTAACGTTAGGACTCAACACTGACACCATCTGGACAGAAAAGGATACGTAAAAGATACGCGACTCCTTCTGTTGAGAGAACCTCCGTCACCAACGGAGGTTTTTTTTCGTCTCAAATGCACGGTGTATCGTCAAACACCTGGTTACCAGCATCATTGATAATGAACGTCACCACGCCTTCAACTACAATTCCGTCATCTAAAAATTCATCACCAAAAGCAATGAAGTCGGCTTTATCGATCAGCGACTCCAGCCCGCGCCGGGCAATTGTCACCAGCCTGTAAACCTCATGCTTACCATCGAGCAGGATAAGCAGTATGTGGCCGTATACAGGTTTTATTGCACTATCAACAAGCGGCATTGTCCCTGAATTTATGTGCTCTCCGTGGTACTGCTTTGCAAAATACAGACGCTAAATCAAAAAAAAACTAACATTTCCTTACGTTTCCTTGCCTTCTATGAATCAAATGCTACGATCCTGCAATCTCTCTTACTCCGAATCGTCTCATGTTAAAAATTTTTGTTAAGTATGCATTTATTGGTGGTCTTAATACCGCAATCCATTGGTTAACTTTTGCAGCCGTATACTACTCATTTGGTCATGAGCAAATGATCAGTAACTTTGCGGGATTTTGCGTCGCTGTCACATTTAGTTTCTTTGCTAACGCCAAGTGGACTTATCAGGCAGAACACACAACTACAAAATACTTTCTGTATGTTGGCTTCATGGGGGCGCTTGCTCTGGCCTGCGGTTACCTGGGTGATGAGGTCGAGCTTAACCCAATATTAACCCTGATAGGTTTTTCAGCAATAAGCCTCCTTATTGGGTTCCTATACTCGACATTCATCATATTTAGAGAAGAATAATGAAAATATCTCTTGTCGTCCCTGTCTTCAACGAAGAGGACACCATCGCTATTTTTTATCGGACAGTCCGCGAACAACTGTCTCAGCATGAGGTAGAAATTGTTTTCATTAACGACGGTAGTAGCGACAATTCAGAAAGCCTAATTAACGCGCTGGCAAAATCAGACTCGCTCGTTAATGCGCTATCCTTCACCAGGAACTTTGGTAAAGAACCCGCTCTATTCGCAGGTCTCGAAGCTTCAACAGGTGATGTGGTAATTCCTATCGATGTTGACCTTCAGGATCCAATTGACGTGATCCCCCGACTTATAGAGAAGTGGCAGGGAGGTGCAGATGTTGTTCTGGCTAAACGAGCGGATAGGTCGTCAGATAGCCATTTTAAGCGTAAAAGTGCTGAGTGGTTTTATAAGCTCCATAACATGATCAGCAAGCCTAAGATTGAGGAAAACGTTGGCGATTTCAGGTTAATGTCTCGCGCTGTCGTAGAAAACATTAAGTCGCTCCCTGAACGAAACTTATTCATGAAAGGGGTTCTGTCTTGGGTTGGTGGTCGCACTGAAGTTGTCGAATATACCCGAGATGAACGCGTTGCCGGTTCGACAAAATTCAATGGGTGGAAACTGTGGAACCTTGCTCTCGAAGGCATCACATCTTTCTCAACTTTTCCACTGCGCATGTGGACGTATATAGGTCTTTTTGTGGCCGGTCTGTCTTTCGCCTACGGTGTATATATGATTATTGACACCCTTATTTTTGGCAACCCAGTTCATGGTTATCCTTCTATTTTAGTTTCTATTCTTTTTCTTGGAGGAATTCAGTTAATAGGCATTGGCGTACTTGGTGAATATATTGGTCGCATATATGTAGAGACAAAACAGAGACCAAGATACATCATCAAAGGAAGGTAAGGATAAATAAATGAAAAACACTCATAGATATGTATTGATATTTTTTGTCATCATGGCATTGATTGTATCTTTCTGCTTATACCTAAATGACAGACGTAAGCAGGATATCCCTACTTCGGGTATATCATACAAAAAAGAAGAATTATCAATGAATTTTGATACATGTGTAATCCATCAAAAAAAATTACTTGCAAGCGGATGGGTTGCAATAATGAGCAAAGATAAATTGATTCATGTTTACTTAACGTCATCAGAGCAAAATAATAGATTCAATACTCAAAGTTATCGAGGGTATGATGTAGCAAAGGCACTAGGATTATCTGAGCAATCTGTTGCTAGATTTTCCGGAAGTCAAGTTTTGAGTACGGAAGCGCAAGGGCGACCTGTTGAAATAAATGTCATTGCTGAATCAGAAAGTGGTAAATTATTCGGTGGAAAATATGTTTGTAATAATTAATTTTTTTAAAAAAAACTTAACCGTTATTTCGATTATTTTCATGGCATGCTTCTTTTTAAAATTATTTAATTCTGTACATCTTCTGCCAACTGATGACGATCAATACTTCCTTCATGCTTTAGATAAAACTTCATTAATGGACTTTCTCCACGAAAGATACATGACATGGTCAGGTAGGTTACCAATTGAAGCGCTGATGGTTGAAACTATCAACATGGATTTTTTCTGGAAGGTGATGATTCCTGCCTCTGCATTGATTCTCGCATGGGCCGTTGGATGTTTATCTGCTACAGAATTAAAAGCACCAAAATTAGTAATCTCTGCAGTTGTTCTACTTTGCATGTGTGCTATAGACAGGGCCGTATTTCATGATGCATCCTTATGGGTTGCTGGTTTTTATAATTATCTTCTCCCTATCTCTGTAGCCGCCACATCTGTAGTTATATACAAGAAAAACAATATATTAACATCGTTTATTTCAGCTATCCTGATGTCATATGCTGTTTCTAACGAACAGGTATCAGTGCTATTTTTTTTCTATTCTATGCATCTAATCATCAAAGCAATTAGAGATAAAAATGGAACTTTTAAAGTCTTCATATTTACACTAATACCCATAATATCGTCATTTGTATGGCTTTCGTCTCCAGGGAACGAATCAAGATTTGAAGTAGAAAAAAACTTCCTGCTTGAATTTTCTAATTTCAATTTGCTGGACAAGATAAGCCATGGATTTGCAACTTATACAAACCATATGCTCAGCGCAAGCAATTACCTATTTATTATCTCATGTACAGTAATTGCAATTGCATCCCTATTCAGTAAAAGCAGCTCTTTAAGAAAAGAATATGTTTTTATTTCCATACTTTTCATATCACTAGCCATTCTATTTTTAATTAATAGAATAATGAGTATTGATTTTATTTTTAATAACTCAGAATCCAATGTATTAACGGTTGTCAATCAGGGTGAAGCACAGACATATGTCAAATATTTTTTGGCAATGATAGTTGCCATTTTCCTTCTCTACTTTTCGTATATTTCTGGGTTTTTCACTTATGCATTATTCTGTACTATAGGTGGAATGGCTGTCGTTGTTATGGTAGGTCTTTCACCTGCTATCTATGCTGAAAGACCAAGGGTTTTTTTCATATCTGACGTATTGCTGATTCTATATATCTTGAAGGCAATTAAAATATGATAAAAAGGCGGCAACTGCCGCCTTAGTCCTGACTTTTAAGGACAGGTTACAGCTTAACTATCATTACCTACTACTTTCGAGAATATTCCAGTTTTAGGATCATAACTTTCCCCGTTCCCCTAAACTGGCGTATCATTCACACTGACTGCAATACAACCATCCACGGAGCCCATTCCCGGACACCGTCCCAATAGATGCGATTAATAACAATATTTTGGTTACATCAATCACTGCGTAAGTCTAAGTTTCATCATGCCTACTCCCAAACGATAAACATCCCCCGGCTGTTCGGTAAGGAAATAAAGTTATGAAGATGGCTCGCCGTTGATCCCGAGCTTTGTTTCGACCGCCTCCAAACGCTTCAACAAATCTGAGATAAGTTCTGCCTGGTCTTCATTGCGTTTCTTTAATGCTTTTATCGCAGCGCCAGCATATGCAGCTGATACCCCAAGGGTGTTGAGCGATAGCGTATCCTCTTTTGCGAAGAGCTCCCCTTCCTCGTCGATATAAAGCTGCGGGTTTTTAGTCAATGTGACTGCATCAGGACAATCTTTCTGGACATCCTGCGCAATGAAACCAAAACCTTTAGCGCCCTTTGTTACCGAAATTACTTTTCCGGCTTCGTCATATTCACTCGGCACTGAGCAATAATCCCATGAACAAGTTCTCCATGAGGTTAACGCGGTTAAAGCTTCCTCAGGGTCTATCTCCTCGACATGCATTTTTACATCAATATCAGACACTGCGGCCCATCCTGCGGACGAAGTGCCTTGCCCATTGTCTAACATTGTGAAGTCAGTGATTACGGCGGTGTTGTTACTATTTACGACACGAAAGCGGAAACCACCACTCCCCTGACCACGGTTACATACAAAGTCAGCTCCACCAACAATGCCCGTACCGTTCCACCCCATATATGCCCCCTGTATAGCGGGGTTGTTTAGCCCTTGAGTATAAAACCCCGCAGGACCTGCTGAAACTTGTGCTCCGACTGTGAAATTGCCTGATATTGACCCATTTCCGGAAAATACTGGGCCAGCCACAGGTGCGGCTCCCAGAGCCGTTCGTGCTGCCCCGGCTGTCGTTGCGCCGGTGCCGCCTTGTGCGACGGGCACGGCACCGCTGACTTTGTCGGCCTTGTTACTCAACGATGTGGTAATACTATTCCAGGATGGCCCCGTATAAGTAGAACCATCCGGCAGCGTCACCGTGATTGTACCCGTTCCACTGAATACCTGTTGCCAATTGGCCTTGTCCAGATTCAAACCGCGAATGGCTTTTGCAACATCGGCTGCGACCTGGGCCGTAATGCCTACCAGCGTCGCATTCGGTACCGCTGTCCATGCGTTACCGGTAGCCGTCGGGCCACCATAAGCAGTTATCAGAGTTAGTGCTGTTGCCGAGGTTATCGTTTTAACGCCAAGCGTGTAAGTCACTCCACCAACAATAACGACGATGAAATCCCCTGCTTTTAAATCTGTGGCAAAGGCTGTTCCGGTACCGGTCACTGCCGCTGAGTTGTTGGTTAACGCAATTGTGCCTGCTGACATACTTTTCTCCGGGCATAAAAAAACCCGCCGTAGCGGGTTGATATGAAGACTCAAAATTCTGAGGAGGTGTCACGTTAGAAATAGTCGGTAGCCCATAAGAACGGCAATGGTTTACTGGCGTAACCGACTACCTGTTGATTGGGGTTAGTGGAGTCACCGCCATTGATAAGGCTGGTTGGCCTGCCGAAAAATGATGTTCCGCTCCTCGCCATGCCAAGGTGAAACCAGTTTGTTGATGCCAGTTGGCCGCCAATTTTCATAACAGGAACCATAGGTTGTTGCGCCTGGTCCGTTGTGCTAAAAGCAGTCGCTGAACCATTTGCCGAAGGGGTGTTGATATTCCCCCTATACATCATCGGTGTTTCAGCACTCGTAAAGCTGATCCCGCCATCAATCCCCCGTACCGCAATCCCCCAGGCAGGAACTTCCGGTGTTTTAATGGTGAAGACGCAAATCTTAATGGCTATATTGATCCCCGACTGGTTATTACCACTCACATACCCCTTAAGTGTTCGGCTTACTTCGTCATAAATCAGACCCACGTTTGGATCATCCCAATAACAAAATACCGTTGAGTTTGCGCCGACAGGTAACGTCAGGTTTCCCGTAAAAGCACCGTTGTATGAGTACGTGAGAAACAAACCGGAATTGCTATCCACCACGTAGGGAAAAGAACCCCCTGCGGCTACCGCGAAACCGAAACCGCCTTGATTTATCTCACCCGGGTAAACGCAGTACACATTAACAAGCTTCGGGCGATCCGCAGCGCTGCTGGCGAAACTCGGGCTTTGCAGATTGGTGGTCAAATCCAGCGTGGCCGTCACAGTTCGGGCATTATTGTCCACGCTTATCGCCAGCGATTTGAACTGCATAACCGCAGATATCGATGTTTTTAATATCGCGACCACGTTGTCCGGAATAGCCACCAGCTGTGAACCCGCAGGGCATTTTGCTGAAAAATCACCTGATGAAGTGTTCACATTACCAATGCTGGCACCGATAGAAAGACTGCCAATCCACGTTAATGGCCTGCTGACAGACATGTCATAACTTTTGGCGCCAGCCACCGCAATCCCGAATGGCATCAGCTTAAATCCCCCACTTTAACTTTCCAGTTTCCGGCACTGTCATAGACACGTAATCCGCGGCCATCAAGCGTGATGCTCCCTTGCCCTGCGGTCGCCGATTTAAACGTAAAGCCGGTGTTCTTATCGAGATTCCAGCCCGTACCCGACGAGGAATAATTATTGGACTGAATGAAGTTGCCGATCTTCGCATTGGTAATCGTTCCGTCCTGTACAAAAGCATCGCTGATAAACACCTGGCCGTTCACTACGGCAAAGGGTGAATACTGCGTGTCACCTGATCCCGACATCAGCACGAACTGGTTTGCGTTAAAGCCCACCCGCGTCACCACCGGCTGGCCTGCTTGCGCCAGTACGGCAATAGACATCCCGGCGTTGTACATCACTCCACCGATCCGCACGCCCGTTTTCAGGGTGTAAATAGCTGAAGCGCCGCTGGCATCAACAACAGCTGTCAGTTTGTCTTCAAGCGCTGCGGTCACATCACCGATTTGCGCCTGCACCTGCGTAGTCAGATCCGCCAGCCCCTGATCAACTTCTGCAATGGTAGTTTTTACCGTCAGAATATCAGCGCGAACCTCACCGTTCTGAGCGAACTGGTGATCAATGGTCGAGTTGAGGTTTAAGGCATTCTGCAGGATGGCATCAATGTTGGTTTCAATATCACCAGTAAGCCGGTCACCATCGGCAGAACTCAGGAAGTCATCAGCAATATCGCCCAGGTAATCATCTGCATTGTCGTTCACCATCCCTCTGATCCAGTCGGTATACCCCGACTCATTTCCGGTTTTATCCACCAGTTGAGCGCGGTACCAGAATACCTGACCGGCCCTTAACCCCAGTTGCGTATAAATTGCCTGTGGATAGGGAACATCAGACAACAGAAGAGGATTAGACTGATCAGAATTCGGCGTGTACTGAATCTCTGTTTTCAGCGTGTCCGAGGTGTTTTCCGGGAAGCCCCAGTTCAACTGAATACCCCAGTTGATGCCGGTGGCCGTGAAACCTACCGGCTTCGGAGGATTACCCTCTTTACCGGTCAGCGTAACCTCAACCGAATAACCCCACCCGCTTGATATCTCCGCTGCATTAATGGCACGCACACGGACCAGGTAACGACCAGCATAAATGCCAGGCACTTCAAACGACGTGGTAGAGCTGCGCGGAACGTTTACCCAGTTCCCGTCGTTGCGGCGCCACTGTGCCTCGTAAGCGATAGCGTTAGCCGTCGCGTCCCACGTAGCCCGCATGGTCTGTACGCTGATCCCCTGATTGACCACAGAATAAGAGCCGATCTGAATATTAGCCGGTGCAGACTGGTTACCCGGAGGGATAACACTGATCGGGCGTTCATCAATAATGGCGCCGGTATCGATGCGCGCATATTTATCCGGGTCGTGATACGCCGCAGAAATGGTGAACGTATTGTCGTTGTTGTCAGCCACGCTGAGCACGCGGTATTGCTGTGCATATAGTTCGTCTGACTCAACCACCCAGATGCTTTCAGATTCCGGTGTTTCACTGTAGGCGGTGGTGACGGTGACAATCTTCCCCGACACCGACTGAATTGTGCGTGACTGAGCTGCACCTGATGGAAGGTTTAAAATCAGCCGACCACCAGCAACAGCATCCGGCACGCGGTCCAAAGTAATAGCGCGACCGTTCACCGAACTTATGCGGCCACCGGTCACTTTTCCCGACAGCATTTCATCGGCAACCGCAATGATGTAACCCGGCTGCGGGATCATGCCATCCAGCCCGACACCAAAAGTTATCACCCGGTCTTTGTTATTGGTCAGGATACCCCAGCGCCCTTTCCTGTTTGCCTCTGACTGACGGGTACAGCCAATAGCCGTCAGTTCAAGTTGGTTGAACCCGTAGCGCGTAACCAGATCCTGCTCGAAAACTGGCTCCATAGCATCAGCATAGGCATTGTCCGGATCAGACCATGACACAAGGGCCGTTGTGTAACGGGTCTTGGTCGTGCTGCTCGAGTAACTGAACTGGCCATCGATGACGTTCGCGCGGGTATAGCTGTAATCGATATCACGCGGCATGTCAGCCAGGGCAACTATCTGATTCCCGCCCCAGTACGTCATGCCTCGGAAGATCGCCGCAAAGTCTCTCAAAACCGTATAGGCATCGTTTCGACTTTGTACGTAAACGTTGCAGATATAACGCGGCTCTGTGCCGTTACCGCCTTTACCATCTGGAACCATCTGATCGCAATATTGTGCGACCTGGTAAAGTTCCCATTTGTCGATGTTCGCCGCGGTGAGACGGTTACCCAACCCAAAGCGTTCAGTGACCACAAGGTCATAGAAAACCCACGCGGGGTTATCTGACCATGCCCACTTGAAAGCACCGGTCCATGTACCGCTATAAGTTCGTGTTACCGGATCATAAGTATCAGGCACACGAATAACGCGACCCTGTGGGTCGCATGAAATTTGCGGGATGGAGCCATTGAATTGACTGGAATCGAATTCGATATACAGCAGTGCGGTGTTCGGATACCTGAGTTTTGCATCGATGACTTCCGTGTAGCTCTGGATAGTCATTGCATCGCCAATCTTTGCGCTGTTCGCATCTGCAGTAATCTTGCGCAGACGAATTGTCCAGGTGGTACCAGCCGGTGGAAGGTCAATGCGATGGCTGCGCTCGTATCCTGACGTGGTTTTGCCAGTAACCGCTGTGTTGATTACCGTCTGAAATACTCCGCCGTCGGTTTGCAGTTCAATGGTGTAGTTGATCGAATACCCAACCAGATCCCCATCGTCTTCTTGCTTGTACAAAGACGGCCATTTCAGGCGCAGACGAATAGCGGAAAGCTGGGTATTGGTAAAGGTGTGCGTCCAGGCAACCGTGCTTTTTACCTCTGTGCTCACGCTAATTTCGTTCTCGGTACCCGGCAACCCCTGAATGTAGGATTGTGCCTGCGTCCCGGCGCGAAACTCCCACGCCACACCGCTAAAATTACTCGAGCCGTCACTGTTAAGCAGCGGCGTTCCATCAAGAAAAATTGATTGTCCAGTCAGGCCGCCGCCGAATTCCCCTTCGCCCAGAGCAATGAGCAGTTTCGCTTTCGCAATAGACTGAAGGTCGTCTGGCTGTTCTACGGGCGTGCGGGATGAAGAGCTGCCACCTTTGCGGCCTTTTATTTTGGTTGCGGTTGCCATATTGCGCCCATAAAAAAAGGCCGCTGAAGCGACCTTAGAAGTAAGAATTGGGGGATGAGGTTATTGCTGGTCTTCTACATAAATACCGGCTGAAATAATAGCGCCGCCGATCCGGCGCTTTCCGTAAAGAAGCGGAACAGGATAGCCCTGAGCGGCCGTATTTGTAACGCTGCCGAAGGCATAGGAAGCCTGGTTGTCTGCATCCTGCTTACTGGAGAGACCGGCGGTCTGCGGGGATAGCATTTGAATGACGCCGCCAGCCATTAGAGCCACACCAGGAGCGATAAGCACACCACCACCATATGCAGATGTTAATGTTCCAACAACGACCAGTACCGCACCGAGTATTGTTTGTAGTAGCCCAGCTCGTTTACTGCCGATAATTACAGGTGTAATACGAATTACATCACCTGTTACCGGATAACCTAAATCATCCTCACCAATGTTTTTCTTTCCTTTGAAAACAGCATAAGTAATGCCTCTTTTTTTGCTGTTATTCATATATCTTTCAAATCCAGGGATGGTGCAACTAAGCGCTCTCCCAGCCTCTGAAACAGTGCGAATAAGTCGGTAATGAGATTTACCAAAAATTTTACCGAGCGAACCTCCGAGTTCAATTCGAGTCATTAATTCTTGCATTCCTACCCCTGCTTCATTAGGTCTTTGTGCCTGACAATCTTCATGGTCCTTTCCTGCCAATATCCGCCGTAAGGAACTCGGTTACTGAGCATGCCGTACATGTGGTGCAGTAGCATGTTGCCTTCCAGCAGGATCCCGGCGTGATTCCACTTATTAGACTGAACCTGCATGATCACCATATCGCCCGGCGCTGGTGGCCCGCTGAATTCGCGAAACCCACATTCAAACCAGCAGTCCTGATAAAAGTTATCCGGATAGTCATTCTCCCACCACGGATAATCGACGCGGTAATCAACCAATTCAAAGCCGTGCGTCTGCCGGTAATAGCTCATCACAAGCCCCCAACAATCGGTGTGCCCGAGCACAAACGGTCGCTCGAGCAAGGACAATTCACCGCGCGGCTGAATGGTACGAAAATCCCCCTCAGGCCAGCTCACGATGTGCCAGGGTAATTCGGTTGCATCGCACTGTGCTTTATCCAGTTCGCTGGGCTGTGTCGTTGCATCAGGGTGACTGTGAACGATGGAAATAACCGTTCCCCAGTCTTCGGCGTCAGCATAACCCACGGGATCGAGGTGAAAATCTTCGGTGGGATTGGCTGCCAGATTGGCACAGGGAAAATAACGCTCAACCCGGCTTTTCTGCGCTACCACGCCACAGCATTCGTGTGGGTAGCTCTGCCGGGCATGTTCAAAAATAGCCTGCAGGGTTTTATCACGCATAATCAGCTCTTAATCAGAGAGGTGCCCGGGAAGCCGCCGAACGGTAATTCGTTGTTTGCTCCAAAGCGAAGCTTGCACCCCGTGTTCAGCGTACCGTTGCACACGTCGAGCGAGGGATCGCTAACCGGATTACCGTGCTTATCGAAATAGTTGGTCCCCGCGTAATCGCAGCCATCCCCTGATCGGTATTTGCCACGGATGCACCAGGTGCAGAGAGAATGAAGCTGCCGCGTCGGGATCATCAGCCCCTGCAAATCCATCGGGCTGCTCAGCGTGAACTCCACAGAGATGTTGGTTTCCATGCTCTTGCTGTCGATGTAGAAAACCTGCAACTTCTCCTGCGTGGCGTCCGCCGTGACATTCCCGCCAGCAAAGTTTCGGGCGTCGAGGTACTGCGTCAGCGTATCGTGAATCGTCACCACAGCCTGAAGCATGTCATCGTAAGCCAGACACAACGCAGTAATCGACCCGTTAAGATTCGCCACGGTCAGTTTCGGCTGTGCGCCGCTGCCGCTTGTTGAAGCCTCAATGCCTTCAATCTGAACCGGCCACGCTGAATATTCGTTACCCTGCCACCAGATGGATTTTGCAGGCAGTTTTGATTCGTCGTAAACCGGCGTCCCACCAATATATTCAATTTTGGTGATATAACGGGTGCCCCACGGCTTAGTTGCTGCAGGTAGCGCAATTGAACCGGCAGACCCGAAAGACAGACTGGCTGTCTCGCCGGTTGAATAAGTTATTTTTATTCCTGAAGCACCATTGGCAGGAATGGTGGCGGCCGCTGCTGGACGTGTTACCGCGGCTGCACTGGTTGCTATATAGCTTGTTGGCTGAGGCCCCTTTTCTGCCTGCGGCCCCCAGATATCAATCCCATTAACGCCGTCACCAGTCCAGGAAGGTGACCGCGTTTGAGATACATCCTGAATAACACCAAATCCGACATTCCCCGTGGTACTGGCAGATCCTGATACCAAGGTTGTTGCGCTACAGAAAAACCATCCATCAGCCAAAGGGACGATTTGAATGTTGTCGGCATTTCCTTGAGTAACCCCCGTATTGAGGTCAAAGTTCGCGTAAGACCCGCTGATTCCATTTACGCCTGCACCCCAGATTATCTGCAAGACACTATATCCATTAGCTTTTGCAAAAATTGATGTCGTTAACGTATCCCCTTGAGAAAGCGAACCAGAGACATTTTGCACCAGCTGGTGAGTACCGTTAGATGTTAATGGGGTTAATTTTGTGGCTGAAATTCCATTATTTGGTGAAGGCCGGTTCGTGACAATTGTCATGGCCCCTTTTGTCCAGTTGGACACACCTATATTGCCGGAATATTTTAGGATGTTAGTTGCTGCAGGCTCAGGCTCTGTTCTCCCACCAAGTTCAAGGGGCCACTGGTTAGCCGCTGCCTGGTAGATTTTCCCATCCTGACCAATATAACTGGCCGCGCCAGCGCGCTGGAAGGTCACACGATTATCCAACACGGTTTCGGTCAAATTGATAGGGCTCAGGGGATTAGCTGCGGCAATTTCATCTTCGGTGTAAGCCAGATTGTAATTGTGAAATCTGAGGACTTCGCCGGTGCCAAAAGCGGTACCGTCCACCTCAAAAAGCCGGACAGTGTTTCCCGGCTCGAGTTTTTGATAATCACTGTTTAATGACATTATCCCCCCGTCGCAGAATAGGCCTGCTCGAACGTTGCTGTGATGGTTGCTTGTAACTTTCCGTTTGGTTGCATACGAATAGAATCAGCGGCTACCCGATATAACCCTTTCTCACCGTGTGGCGGCGTCCAGATAAAGGCCTTGCTGCAATGGTTGCGGCAAAAATCTCTGATGGCGAGTGAGGTCATGAGCGGGCCGCGATAGGAATAGGGAAATTTAATCATTTCCGAATTAATACCCTCCTCAGAAATCTGAGCATAGCCATCCCCAAACTGAGCCTTTCTAACCGTCCGGTTATATTCAGTCGAAGGCTGGCTGGCGACCTGAGTGGGCCACGTGAAAATGTCGATTGCCATGGGATACCTATAAAGGGGTTATCGGGTTTTCATTGCATTGAAGAGTTGGCCACCGGGGCGCAAAGCATTGGTGATGTTTTTCTGACAAAACTGATCCAGCATATTCATCATCGCCTTACTCATCTCATCGTTACTGCCAGAGGTTTTAGCGCTTGCTGTACCGTCGTTTTGAAGGATGATGGTGTTATGAAATACAGGACTTCCGGCGCTCATATTTGCTGCAGCGCCAACTGGCGTCTGTCCGCCGCCCACATATCCCCCTGTCGCATAACCCCGCATCATACGATAGAGATTTGCGACGCCCAGACGGCTGGTCGCCTCCTTGGTGAATACAAACTCCCCGCCGTGAACAATGCCTTTGGGTTCATACTTTCCGCCGTGCCCGGTGTAGCCCCCCGCGTCATATTCGCGGATGTAACCACCGTTATAAGCAAGCTGCAGGTTGCTATAGCTGCCGCCGGTGATTGCCGTCCCTGCATTACCGCCCCCCGAAACGCTTCCCGTTACCCATCCCATGGCTGACTGAATGGCATAGGCAACCAGCAGACGGTTGATCACATTAACAATCATTTTCAGAATGGATGAGGTGAAGTCTTTGAAACTGGCCTTGCCGGTAGTGACCAGACTGTTCAACTGGTCTGTAAGCCCGTTAAACCCGGACTGAGCCACCTGCTGCACGGACGTGAAAACATCCGTCGCAGATTCAGCGTATTCCGCCCAGCCCTGTTTCGCACCCGCGACCCAGTTTGACCGCAGGGCGTCTTCTGCATCATACGTTTTCTGTTGCTCCTGCAGGACGCGCTGCTGGGCAGAGGGGTTAAACGCATAGGCTTCCTGCAGACGCTGCAGGGTGGCAGCCCGATCTGCCTGACGCGAGGAGACGCCCTCTGCCTGGGCATCCAGAGCGGCGCGTTTTGCCGACTGCTGCTGGGCAAATTTGTCCGCCTGGTCGGAAAGTGTATTCAGCCTTTGCTGGGCAACGACCTTATCGCCCAGCACAGCCAGTTGCCGCTTGTACTCGAGCGTTTCATCCTTATGCGCCAGCAGGGATTTTTCTTGTGCAGATAACTGCCGGCTGCTGGCTGCCTGTTCAAGGACGGCGTACTGATTTTCGGTTTGCCACAAATCCTTGCGCTGCTGGCTGATAACATCGTTAACGCTGGTATGCTGCTGCAGCACCTTAAGCTGTGCCTGCAGACTCAGTAAGTCCCCCTGCGCGCTGTCTTCTGCCCGGTCTCCCGCAGACGTGGTGACCCGCTGTTTTTTGGGTTCCTGCCGTTTCTTTGCCTGCTCGACTTCTTTCTCACGCAGGGCAATGAGTTTTTGCGCATTCGCGATAGCGGTCGCATCACCGGAAAAGGCTATTTTCCGTGACTGTTCCCGCGCCTCTTTGAGTTTCGCTTCAGCCCCTGCAACAGCATCCGTGGCCAGATATTCCTTATTTATCCACTCCACGGATTTCTGTGTTGCCAGGTTCCCGTCTGTCGTGGCTTTTGTGAGGTCCCCCCTTAACTGCTTCGCCTGCTCAAGAACGCCAACGATGGGATCAATAGCACCGCCCAATGCCGCACTTTGCTTGCCTAAATTCACCCCGGAATAATAATTTCTGACCGCCTCTTCAGCGTCCGTCCACGCATCCGGAATACCGAGAACCTTAAGCCGGTGCGCTTCGATCTGGGTGTTGAGGTTGGTAAAATCAGATGAGCCTTTGTATTCACTGACCTTGGCTTTGGCATCCAGATAGCTGAAGCCGACGGCAATCATTTTCCGCGTGGCTTCGTCAGCACCATCTTTTGTGGTGATGAAGAGATCGGCAACGCTTTTAATCGACGCGCCAGAAGAATCGGCAATAGCCCGGATATTTTGCGCCAGCTTTTCCGCTGCGCCACCACTTAAACCCAGGGACTCCTGAATAATCTTGCTGGCTTCGGCAATCTCCTGCTGACTTTTATAAACCGCCAGGCCAAGGCTGCCAAAAACGGCAGCAGCGACGCCGATAGCCGCATTGAGCGGCGTAATGTATGTCAGCAGTATTTTGGCAACGTTCCCGACCCCGCCAAACGAATCTTTAATCTGACCGCCCTGCTGAAGGAGGATCAGCCAGGGGCTTTGCCCGCCTGCCAGCTGGGTGGCAATATCGGTGAACTGAGCAGGCAACATCCGCATTGCCGCTTTATATTGCCCGATGGAAATACCCGCACGCTGTGCCGCAAGCTCCTGTTTAGAGAATGCCTGCTGAACCTGCGTCCCGGCTTTCGTCGAGTCCGCCCCTAAGCCGGTAAATTGCTTGCGGACATAACTGACCTGTTCATTAAATTTTGCGGCATCAACATCAAGGCTGACGACCAAATCACCCACTGGCTGGGACATAGCGGACTCCTCCTGACAGACCTTCTGCGATAGCCATTAACTGTTCATCATCGGGATCCGGCTGCTCTTCCACGACGTGAGGTGTTAGCAGACTGAAATGACCGACGTTAAGATCGGTTTCCCCGCATACCAGCGACAAAATATTGAGGTTCAGCGCGGCGAAATGTGCATCAAGCAGCGCATCTTCGAAGTAATGGGACTCGTAAAATCGGTGCCATTCCTCCAGATCGCTGGAGGACATATCAGCAAGCATGGCGCGCCAGTCAGGCCGTCTGAACTCACGCGCCAGCTTCATGACAAAGTCCATTTCACGGGTTAGCGCTTTTCCGCTGTTTCCCCTTGGCTGTCGGATACTTCGGATTCAGGGGCATCCTGTCCGGTAGTCTGAGTATTTGCCATCATGCCCGACAGCACTTTGACCTGGGTATCCGCTTTCCCGATGGCCTCGACCGGCCATGTGCTCATCACCTGTTGCTGAAGGTCGTGAATATCCGGCTTCGGCGACTCGCTGTGCCACAGGGACATGGCGACTACCATCGCACCCGCCCGGATATTCAGTTCAACCAGCGCGGCTGACAGGATTTGTTCGTCAGGCTCATCGTTGGGCAACGCTTTTTCCTGCGCGGCCAGATAATGCAACAGTTCGACGCGCTGCAGCGCCGACAACTCGTACAGCGTGGCGTTTGCCCCGTTGAACTCAAACAGTTCTGATTTTAAAAACATGCTCGCTCCGTTATGCCGCCGTGACGGTCAGTGTGCAGATAGCCACTTTCTGGCCGTCATTGGTCATCACGATGAGTTGCGTCGTGCCCGCTTTAAGGCCCTTCGCCGTGACGGTATTACCCGATACCGTCAGCGTAGCGACGGTCGGATCGGCAGCCGCAACATTAAACGCGCCGTTTGTCGCTCCGTCCGGAAGCACCGCCACAGTGATCACCGCATTTTGTCCAACCACCACGCTGGTGGTTGACGGCGTGACGGTAACGCCGGTCACGGGTACCGCGGCGGCCTGATTGCTCTCGGCCAGCGCCGGTTTGCCCGTATTGGTGATTTTCACCGTCCGGGTGATCACCTCTTTTACCGGCACCGCTTTGCCCAGGCTGCTGATCCAGCCACGGAAGACATCAACAGCGGTGTTGGGATACCGAATTTTGTACCCGCGCACCGCGCCATCGTAAAACCAGTTAACCAGATCCTGCTGCCCGCTCTCGCCAGGCTTCCAGGCCAGTGTAAACGACGTGTCCCCGGAAGATTTGGCCCCCTGCGCCGTGCCGTTCCAGTCGGCGTCGGCGTCATCGAGGTACGTGTCGTCGTAGGATTCCGCCGTCATTTCTCCCGGCGTCAGTTCCTTGATTTTCGCCAGCCGGGTCCAGTCCTGATCCGATAGCGGATTGGCGTAGGGATCACCGCTGCCGGTGTAAATCCAGAGTGTGGTGCCCGCGCCTTTGGTCGGTTCGAGTTGTGTGGTCATAAATTCCTCACATTAAGTAAGTCAGGGTGTAACGCAGGTCAGCGGAACCCCACGTCGACATTTCATCATCGCGCTGATAGTCATAGCCTTCGGGCGTGATGTTTTCGATAAGGTCTGAAAGCGCCGGAATGTCACCCACAACGGGGTAAATGTTTTGTTCCATCCACAGGTCGAGATCGGTATCAGGACTCACCGCCTTGAGAAATACCTCCACGTGAAGCGTCGCCCGCCACTCATCTTCATCAAGGGTTTCCCCCGTAGGTTCAGCACCGGACAGGTAGACGGCAACGGCGGGCAGGTCTTCAGCGGTCAGAAAACTCGGGCGGCCGTCATACCAGGTGACGGAAGGGTCGGTCACCGAAAGTTTCAGCGCATCCAGCACGGCTTTACGGATTTTGGGGTGCTTTATCATCGTTTAATGATCAGCCTCAGTTGATTTTTCAGGGCGGAAGCCATTTCCTTCGGCATATCGCTTTGCATCAGACGGTGAGTTTCTGCGGTATACGCTTCCGTAAGTGGGGTGGTTAACGGTATCTTCACAACCTCAATCGGGTACCTGCTTTTCCCGGAACGCTGGAGCACATGCCACCGGCCGTTAGCCAGTTGCTGAATAAACGCATTCCGAAAGGTAAAGCGGCCTATTTTGAGTACGCTGCCCTGCCCACGTAGGTTGCCCTGACGGCGTGAAACACGCATTTGCGCCGCGCCCAGCTTGATGGCCGGCAAATTACCCCGGTTGATTTTTAACGTGGCAACCGGCCGGTTTATCGTGGCCTTTTTCAGTTTTGCACGCTGCATGACCAGCTTTCTCGGCACCTTTGTTTCCTTCGACACCGTGCTGCTGCTGCGACTGATGGCCCGCCCCGCCACCCGGTTAACCGCCTGCGCCGAGGCGCGGGGAACGGCCGTCGAACTGATACTGTTCATATTGGCGATGGCCTGTTCCAGCCCTTTGATGGCCATATTTCCGCCCCTTACTCCAGCCAGATTTGTGGCTTCCCGTTAAATATCTGATGACGGGTGACAATGTAACTTTCTCCCTGATAAACCACCTGATCGTTACGGTGCGGCCGGTAATCGGGAGAAAAAACCACAACAGACAGGCCATCGCCGCTAACCGGCCCCATCTCGGGCAGAAAATGGCTTTCAACACCGGTGAACACGGTGCCATTAATCACCACCTCCCGCCCAAACCGCGCGGTCGTTACCGCATCCATCCGCGCGGCCAACGCATCAAAGGCGTTAGCCATTGATTTTCACTTCAACGACGGTGCTGCCCACAGCGGCAGCTTCCCAGGCAATGCCAGCGGCCACGGCATCCGCAGACGCCAGCTGGATTTCACCGTCCGCGATA